>Ga0209083_1002367_pt1 | contig 18136 bp, 3 predicted proteins | sample AM7aDNAmetaG_FD_184132 | JGI IMG/M metagenome (GOLD analysis project Ga0209083, IMG submission 184132) | Freshwater microbial communities from Finland to study Microbial Dark Matter (Phase II) - AM7a DNA metaG (SPAdes) (version 3) | ecosystem: Environmental > Aquatic > Freshwater > Lake ...
TCTAAAGCCACCTTTGCCTTGAACTCATCTCCAAACTGTCTGCCTCTGGCCATCTGGACCTCCTAATTGTGATCAGATTATATCTCTGACCGCCGTTTTAGTGGTCTAGATTTCTGGGGCCATTATACCCAATCGTAGGCAACCTCATGGTTGTCTAAGTCCGGAATCCCCTGCCCCCGCCAACGTTTATCCCCTTCCGGGGAAAGCGCCCCAATATCATGGAATATCGCCAATGGCACAAGCATCCGCTGATACTCAGAGGGAAGCTGCTCGTATAAAGCCTTAACCTTACTCAATTCTTTACGATATGCTGCAAGACGCTCAGCCTTTTCCGCACCACTCCAAGAATCACCTTTGGCCTGAACTTCTTTAAGGTGAAAGAAAAGATACTCCACATCGTTATCATTAAAATTTATTAACCGATACGCATTCTCGACCACGTGGACCATATGGGTCTTCTTGCGTAAATTGATACTAGAAAGATGTGCCGCAAGCATATGCAAATACCCAGAATCCTTTGGATGTTCCTTTGCCAATTCCAGCAAACGCCTTCTCCCTGACTGAAGCTGCCGTCTATCCTCTTGAGCCAAGGCATCCTGTGCGCTATCGACATGTCGAACAATGTCGACAAAATCAAATTCAGACTGAATAACCAATATCCGATCAGAAACACCCTGAGGCAACTGCGCCCTGTCGTGACTTCTAGAAAGAACTCCTCGGGTTCGATACAACCCCGCCCCTCCTGAAAAATATTTTCTTGGAACGGTCTGTTGAGTCGTTGGATCCCAATCCTCCTTAATGTAGTTATATGCCCCCTTCTTGAATGCTTCGACATATTGTGCCCAAATTTTATCCTTGGCAGACTTGTCCTTGATATCTACTCCCGCAACTTTGTCACGATCAACATAAGACCGGCCAAAGATGCTTTCCTTAATCTTATCCTTAAACCAAATGGCCAGAATAAGGGAATGGTAGACCTGCCTTAACTGCGCGAAATTCTTACCCTGATTAACTTCCTTCTCAAGAATCGGGATCACAACCTCACGAATGATGTCAGATCCGAGCTTATTGGTCGCTGGCGTGATTTGCCCGGCAACGACCACGTTTTTATCGAGAGCCAGGTAATCCTCTTCCAGCAAAACCTTGAGTTTGCTCCCAACAACATACGCCGCGTCCTTAGTCTCATATATGACGGCCTTCTCTGGAACAATCCAAACCTTGTTGAAAGTATCGACAGGGACATCTGCTGTCCCGAATCTTTTCCTGGCTTCGGCATAGACCTTATCCCAAAATTCCTTACCGATATTTTCTTCCGGATAAATTACCGATGCCGTTATCTGTTTAAGCATGTAATCCTGCGCCAAGAGATCCCGTCCCATCTCGGTGACACCAAAGCCATCCGGGATGATGCGGTCTTTCTCATAAGGTGAAAGATTCACCCACAAGTCTTTTTCAGGAACTGTGATCGAGGCCAGGAAATACTTAATGAGGCGCGTCGATGCCGCTTTTAGGCTTGCTGTCGAAGCCTTCAAATCACCTTTATCGAGAATAAAGTCGAGCTTGAATGGATTATCAGGATGGACTTTAATACCCTTAAGAAGAGAGGGATTAAAAGTTTGGCTCAGATTAATCCGAGCACCGGGCTGAGGCAATAAAAGTATTTCCTGAGCGCAAGCGAAGCGAACCGGCACAATCCCGTTATTTAACAAGAATGCCGTGAGAACACAACATGCCATTAATCTACGTCCCATCGAAAAATTATTCGAATTGTTAGATTTCAGCATATTCTCAATGTTTTGGGAATTTCTAAAAGCTACAAAAGTATAAACCCGGTATGAATTGATCTGATTGGAGAACACCCGCTTACTTCATCAATTCCTCAAATACAGGCATATTCGTCGGGCTTACGGGTGTAATATCCCGGATCACAGGCGACAGTCCCTGGATGTTGACCATGGAGGGATCCTGGAACTTCACCGGCAGGGGCATGCCCGCGCCGTCCACCTTAATGGTAATTGTCATGTGCGCATCGTTGAGGTTGATGCCGCCGACGTTGTCTTTGACCTGGGCATTGTCGCCTTTATTGCGTTGATCCCGCAATTTTTCATAATATTTTTTAATTCCCGCCAGGGCCCGCAATTTCTGCTGCAACCCGGCCTTCCTTTTTTCGGCAGCAAGGACCTTGTCCGCCGCTTTAGGATCAACCAAAGACACGTTTTGATTATTCACTATCGGATTCCGACTATTGGCCGGAGTGTTCTGATCGGCCCCCAACGCAGCCTCAGCAGAAGCACGCGCCATAGCGGCCTTATATGCGGGGCGCCTCTTCATTTCAGCCCCGATACGTTTCACGGATTTCATGATCTCCTGCCCCGCAAAACCAAATTTTTCCGTGACCGACGAAAACGCACCACCCAAAGTAGCAAGGGCCATAACCCCGGCCAAGGATCTGATCAACCATAGGGATGTGACTGCGGGGATCGCCAAAGATGCCGGCAGCATCATGGGAAGAAATATAACCGCCGCCACGCCTAAAGTCGCACCCAGGAAGATCTTAAACGCGATGGCCTTTGGATCTTTGGTGAACATGGCCCATAAATTCATCCCATCTACCTGCAAGCGCTTATTGCCGTCTGCATCCGTCACTTCTTTGGTAAAAGCATTATGGACATCGCCACCGGTAAGCCCCCCAATCCCGGTGAGAAGATACAGTAATGTCACCACCGGACCATACGTCTTGGTAAAAAAGAATCCGGCAAACCAACCAAGGATCGTTGAGATAAGAATGATACTTTCAAAAGGGATAGGTATGGCGCCCGTGATCTTGCCATGCCCGTTTGTGTCGACCTCGGTCTCATAACTATAATCCATCAGATAACCCCTGAAAACCAGGAACAACCCCAGTATCCCGACCAGAGGCCCGACCCACATGATATTCGCCGAAACCAACCCCATAAAACTTAATACGCCCAGGGCCGAACCAACGGCAACGCCAACCGCCCCTGCGATCTTGAATGCCTTGATCCTCGGCTCATTAATACTGCTGACCCATGCCATATTGGTTGCGCTCTTGAATCTTGATTCACTGTCCATAAACCCCTGGATCATGGTCTTCACGGTCGCAAGAAATTTAAAGACCTGGTTGCTCGTGGAATGCAGCGTTCTCATAAAATATGTGGGCATGCTGGCCGCATAGGCAAACTTTTCGAAAGTCCCATAAATCCCTACCACAACCCCAACCCAGAAATTCCCCCATGTCCGCCATTGAAACAGATAATTCAGAAAATTGATCGACTGCATGGACAATAATGCAAGGGGAACAAACATCGCGACCGGCACCAAAAAGGCGAAACCGCTAAACCCCTGAAGCCCAGGCAAAAACAGCATTAATTTATTGGCAATCTGTGACAGCTGATAATGATTATATAAATTAAAATTGCCCCTTTTCACGTCAACCCCGACCTTGGGATTAAGATTAAGCGTAAACGGAGCAATGCCCATTAAAAGCTCGGTCACGTTCGCGATATAACGCGATGTTTCTGTGCCAAAGATCGACTCCATGAGCATCGCGGGCCGCGGCCACAACCACTTTATATTCCAGCGCTGCGTAGCCACCAGCCACGGATATCTTCCCAATGCGCCATCCAGACTCGAGCTGTCCTCAACGGGTGTTGATTTCTCCCTGACCGCAACGAGCGGATTGGCGCCGATCTTGCCGAAGCAACTCGGAATGAACGCCATGACCCTGCTGAATATGTGCTGGCCGAGCGCGTAGATCCGTACGATCGGAAACGCGTTATGATTACTGGAAGAAATGATCAATCCCGGATTCATAATGACCTGCTCGGGATTACGCCCGACCTCGGACGCGAAAAAAAGCCTTGTGAACGAATGCCCCGTATAAACCCGCACCCCTGCATCCATTAACCATGCCAAGCCCAGGAAGCTATACATAAATCTGGCAATATTCGGGCTCTTGAACTGCGAAACCTGATTATCCTGCCGGGCATCAACCATGGAAACAACCGCCTCAGCGCGGGCGCTTTCCTCGACATACAGCATCATCTGATAAATATCGAGGAACAACCCCGCCGCCGACCCGTTCGACAAAGCCAGAATATCGTTAATGTTATTCTTCCTGAATTCAAAGAACGCTTTGGAAACATCGCGCATTTCCCTGGAGAACAGCACCGCCCTTGTTCCGTCCGTGGTCGTAATGACCTTTACCCCCGGCTGCGCGTCCAGTGCCGCCCGGTATTTAAGCCTCAAGCGGTCCACGATCGCCTGATCATCCGCATTATTCGTCCTAAACGCCATGAGCTTTTCAAAGGACCTGGCAACATAGGTATACCCGGAAATATCCTCACGAAAATCCCCGGGGTTTTCCAGGCCCCGCCAGGTACAGAACTTGTTGGGCCCGCCCCAGATCATGCCGTACTGCATTATCCCGCTGGTCTTAAGTTTGGCGGACTTCTGATAGAACGTGTACTTCTTTTTGAACGTCACGTTATCGGGCTGATCATCCGACAGGCTCTCGGCAGCAAGTTTCAGCGACCCGTATCTCCCGAACATGTCCAGCGCCAGCCTGTAATATTCATGATCGTTATACTCCAGCGCGGCGAACAAATGCATGTTCAACACATCCTCACCGACATCGCGCAACATGGATATATTATTAGGCAAAAATTCGTTCATGAACGCCGCCAGCGCGTCTTCCGCCGCCGTCACAACATTGGCTGGCCGCCCCCTCGCCCAATCCCGGAACGCCACGACAACATCATCCGTATCCTGCATCTTCTCCATGACCTCTTTGAACGCCTGGAACGCCTCTTTATCTTCAAGAGTTAATAACATATTAAGAATATTCTCACGCGCATCGGGAAGTTTGCGCAACAAATAGCCCAGCAAACTGGTCTCTGCCAACTTTTTGTTCGCTTTGAACTGGGTCTCTAGCCATTCTTTTTCAGCCCCGACGAATTTCGTCCTGTCGACGATATTCTTTAGAGTCATCGGAAAATCATTAACACCATACGCGGCCACAAGGATCGCTTCTTTCTCATTGATCTGCTGCTTTGTTAACCCGGCTGACTCCAGGAACCGACGGAAATCCTTTCGCAATTTCGGTAAAAACTCCCTGGCGCCCGCGATGTTATATGTCCCCACCGGACCATATTTAAATAATGTCGCGTTGACCTCTTCATTGTGCGACACCACATTGGTCGTAACACCAGGAAGAACGGCAAAAGGTGAAATAACAGGATTGGTAAATGAAATAGTCTCCAATATATGAAATAAATATTCCCTGGCATCAATGAGCTTCGGCTCGATGAGCGTAAAAGGGCGCTTGAGCTTTACAAGCTCCTCGTTGGGAAGACTCAGGTATTCACGGCCATCCTTGTCTTTCTGACCGTGGCCGTTGACCACAAAAAATTTCTCAAAGTCACGCGCCGCAGAAACCAGCTTATCCCAACCAGGATCCCCTTCCTTGATCCCTTTACGATAATAAGCAAGAAACTGAACCGACGCCGTCCACGACGCCACCTCGTCCGGACCCAATAATCCGGTTCTCCCAAGCTTATACTTGAAATCATGAGAAAGCTTATCTTCGAGCATCCACTGCAAGGGCAAAAGGGCCCCGCGCGAATGCTGGTACTGCAGAAGATTAAAGATCATCTGCCCATAGAACTTCCCGAAGAAATTACTCTTCACGCCCGGAATATTCCGGATAGGTCGAAACAGGAACACCGTCTGCCACCCACCGGTACGCACCCGCCAATAAGCATTCCAGATCTTGTCGGCATACACGCGATGGGATTTAACGAACAGGACAACGTAATACGCCACCATGAGCGTCACCGGGATCAGCCACCAGAGCAGAGTGCCTGTGACCAGCGTTCCAAACGCCGAAAAAGAAACAGCCATACCTTTACCGAACAGCAATTCCGCAAATAATGCCACAATGGCCGTACCACCAGTCCATTCGGCAATAGAGAATTTCTTATGAGAAGCGTATTTATATGTCGACACCAGAAGCGGCAAGAACCCCCAGGCCGCCGCCAGCACAATAACGCCAAGCCCCACCGAACTGGCCCAGGCCAGGCCCAGGGCGACCGGCGTCAGGATCGCACGCGCCGCCACAATAGCGCCACGCGCGTACTTGTTCTCGATGCCATAAAAATCTTCTAAAGACGTCTGCAATCTATAGGACCTTTTCCCCTGTTCATCATAGAACTTAAGGCTCTTGGGCGTAACCATCGGATAATTGGCCTCAATGAGCTCCCGGTTCCATTTCTCACGTTGACGGACATTAATATTATTCTGGGAAAGTTTTATCCTCAACGCAACCGCCATCGGATCAGGGCTTTGCATATCAGCTTCTTCATGCAAATGCGTGTTAGCCATCCGCTGATTCAAATATTTAAGAGGATCTTTAACCCCGGATTCCTCCATCGCGGCAACAAGAGCCCCAGGCGTCATTGTTTCATTGAATTCACGCGCCTTGAACTTCATGGTCCCCAAGGTACGGCTCATCAGCCAACTGGCCGGCCCCATGGCTAATTCAGGAACGATCCGACGCATGATCCACATATGCGAACCGCCCTTCCAGGTCTTGACCAGCTCGTTGACAAAATACGCATAGGAATTCTGTTCCAGACGGTTTTGCTCGGTGGCCTTCAAAAACGGATCCATCACGGCTGAATAAGGGCCATGGACGAATGCCTCTACCTTCTTATTGTCAGCCGCCACATTCTTGATACACATCAGCTCCCAGTAAAGAGACTCTCCTGCAAGGGCCATGGCCAGCGATCGCTGTTCCTCAGTCCAGGGCTGCGTCGCTGTCAGAAGGCTCTCAACCTCGGCTTTCCAGTCAGCCACCTGCTTAAGGTAGAAATCCTTATTAAGCGGATCCTGCTCTGCTGATGCCAACGCCTTCAAGAAACCATCATCCGCCAAATATCCCTGCGCCAATACCAGCCGTTTCCTTAAAAGATCTTCGTTATTCTGCAACGCCAGCATCATACCATCATAAACTTTAGTATTCCCGTCCCTCACCGCGTCATCGACCATGCCCCCGAAGAATGTCGCCGACGTCGCGTCAAACATGATCTCGCTCAGCGAAAGATTCGGCTGAATGTCCGGCTTATTGCCACCAGGTTCAGTGATGCGTTTATACAACCCCGGTGAAAATGGCTTTCCAAAAATACTGGCCCAATTATTGGTAAAAGAAACCGACTTCCAGAAGCGGGTATGATGATGAAGCTCGGTCACGGCCCTGTCTTTCGCGGCCCTCATCTTTACCGGATCACTCTGATATTCCGGATTGGCCTCAATGGCATTGAATTGCATGATCAGGCGCCTTGAAAGCAGCAGCGTCGATGCCGCGATCGCGCCGTCCGTCCCCAGGGAGATCCCCTGCGTCTCGGACGGCGGCAGGAACAGTAAATTGAAGTAGACTTTCTCACGGAAAGTCGTCGGCTCGGAATCCGGCAGCATAATATTGGGATTAAACTTCCGGTCAAAAACATTGTGGTCGAAAGAATATTTCAAAATTCCGTCAACACGCTCCTCCCGGCGGTCCCGCTCATCGGGAACGATCGAAGGATTGAGCATCATAAAACGATAGAACTCGCTGAGGATCGCCGTCTCTAATTGCTCCCTGCGAAAATCCTGCATGCTGTCGCCGAGCCTGGGGACATCGGAACGGATCTGGGATATCAGCGGCAATGCGATCCGGTCTTCACAATATGCCTGTATCCGCTGTTTTACCGTCTCTCCATTGGCCGGGTTCTGAACATAGGCCTCGATATCCGTGTACCCTTTCGCTAAAAGAGTCCGGTACATCCCCACCTCGGGGTCAGGAAATGTTTTTTCCAGCGGCTGTTCACCTCTCACGGCCCGGTTAAGTAACAGGTCGCGCACATCACCAAAAAGCATGTCCCACTGGGTCGCGCGATTCAGAACATTCGTGGTCCTGCCTCTCACTCCGGCCATCAGCTCGATCAGTTTGCTATCTTCCACCCAGCCTTTACTGAAAGCATACCGCAAGGCCACCAATGACGGGTAATCACTCTCATACTCCGCCCTCTGGTCCGTAACCCACGGCAGGTCAAAATCCGGGGCAGGCGCGATATCCGCGATGTTCTGGGGAACCTCGTCAAAAGACACCTCACCTTTATTGAAAAGTGCTACCAGGCTGTCAACCTCATCGGGCGTAAAGAATCCGGGCGTACTCGACAATAAAGTCCTGAGCCTGTCCCCGGCCACCTCACGGCTGCTGTCTTTCCCGACATATTGCTTAGCAACCACCGCCTTGTTCGTGGCAATGAACACGCACCATTTTTCAGCCAGGCCATCAGGAAGATCCGTGTCTTTCTTCTTCCCTTGCGTGCCTTCCATCTTCTTCATGACCGACAACCGGGGTGCGTTCATCCTGATGGTCCGGCGGCGGAATCGGAACGAAGACAGGATACTCAAAAGCGCCACCCCTATCAGGGGCAACATCAGATTGATCGGACGCAGCACATAATCCCTGATCCAGTTCCTGTAGGGAGCCGGGTTATAATGTTTATTGATCATTTTCCCGACTTCAGGGGTATTAAGATTCATGACATCAACCGCGGGTGACACCGCCGACATCATCTCTTCCATCGTTTTCTTGACATCGATCGTACGTCCGGGCTGGCCCGGAACTTCGGCCACAAAGTCAGAGACTTTGATCCCGAGTTTGGTCATTATCCCGGCGACCGGTGTATTTCGGAAGACATTGATATAAGGCTTGCCGAAACCACTTAATTCAACAGAACCATCATCCGTCATGGTTCCCATCGGGAACCCGTTGACAAATAACCGGTGGATATACGGACGGTCCTTCGTCGCCCCCGGATAACCCACCTCCTTGATAAGGCGAAACATCAGGCCATCGCGGAACATGGTCTTCACCTCAAAAGAACTCTGCGGCATATCAGAAGCATTCTTGCCTTTAAGGATATTCGGTAAAGCATCGATCCTTAAAGGAATATTAGACATGGAATAAAGAACGTACCCCTGAACCCCGAATCGTTCAGCGATCAAGCCATCGATCCCCATGCCATCTTCACCCCGGCCATAGTAATAACGAAATGTCAGATCAACAGGATTCGTAATAATACGACCATTATTATTCTCATGTATGGAATAATAGTCGAATGACTTGTCCTTCTCACGATGTTTAAGCCATTGCGTCTCACGAACAACCCAACCCTTTTCCTTACTGCCCTCCGTGGGGACCCATACAGCCACCTCACCAGACTGGATCAGCGGCGAACGGCCATGATCCAGCGAGGGCGCATCTTCATTCTTCATGAACCGAACCGTCCCCTTCGAATTGATCTCTATCTCCTTAGATGGCAAAGCGTTCCCTCCACCATAATAAATCGTACTGATAAGGTCTTTTGAAGACTCATCTTCTTTTTCCAGACCTTTGGTCAAACGGTAAGTTTTGACCTCAATAAACCCGTCGTCCTTGTTATTGCCAAAATGCCGGTAAGACAACCGGGGCTTATATTTCTCAAAATCAACGACCGTGGCAAGCTGAAGCTCTTTTTCCAGATCACCTATGAGTAACCCCGATCGTTCTGTTTCCACTTTATTGAACTCACCCAGCACGGTCCGTTCATACGCCGCCGTGGGTTTATCACCATCGAACTCCGTATTGACAATAACCAAAGACTCCTGCATATCCTGGCCGGCATGAAAAACAATAACGCGGGCCAAAGGATCAACATCCGGCGGCAGTGTACTGCCTTCACGGGCCGCCGCGAGCCGGTAAAACATATTGTCGCCATTGTTTTCATTGTTCTTATATGAGGGAACAAATCGAATATCACCCGGTGCGATCCCGATCTCTTTGGCAAGCTTCTCAACACTCTCCTTCAATTTCCCTGAAAGAGGCCCAACCCTTTTCTGCAATGTTTCCATTCCGATCGGCGCCAGATTCTCGGCCGTCGAGATCGTTTTTCTAATCGACAGATTCAATTTCCCATCAACATCCTTAGACTGAAGCAAATACGACTTCAACTTTCCGTCTTTGGTATAAATATCCGCCTTATACTGTTGTCCCGGCCCGTTCTGATATCTCACCAGATTAATAGCCCCAATCTCTTTATTGGTCAGAAGATCGATAATATACACCTTCTGCAATTGCCGGGCCGCATTAGTCTTTTCGGCCAGAATGAACGTCCGGCCATCAAGACCCAGCGCCTGCCGGTCCTGCGCAGCGATATTAAGTGTCTTGCTTGGGCCGGCATAACCCGTAACCCTGCTCCAGTCAACCACATACTGGGTCTCCCCGTTCGCGCCCTTTCTAACTTCAAAATTAAATATTTTACGCTCGCCACTCTCAAGATAACCAGCGATATACTCCCCCCTGGACGGCCGGCCATTCTCAAAATGTGACGCAAAGAATTGTCCGCGCAAATTGCCAAAAGCCCTGGCCTCCTGGTCGGACACAGGCGCATTAGGATCCTGAGGCGTCTCAACAGCGAAAACAGCGTCCACCACCCCGGCGATCCCGCGGCGCACCACAACAGTCACATGCTTCCCGTCAAGATCAACAAAAGAATTCTCAAGCGTTGCCGTCGCAATAGTAATGCCGGGCGCCATCAGCTTGCTCAAGTTCTCTTTGCCCTTGCCAGCCTCGGTCCCGATTTCCACCTGATCGATCGTCATCTGAGACGAGAAATAAATACGTTGGACAGACTCCATCTTTCCGGCTGGCCCCCCGGCCTTCTGACGCACCATCGTGATCTGCCTGGCAACACCTTTAAGATAATTGAAATCCCTTTGAACCTCTTGCAACGTGGCATATTCGACCACGGGCGGGCGGGAATCACCGGCAACACGGTCATAAATGATCTGATAATGCGACGCCAGCTTGGCCGGGATCTGACCGGTCAGCCACGTCTCATACTTCCCCCCATACCTCCGGATCTCACGGCCAATCGTGTCCCCATTGGCGCCGAGTACCAGGATCTCTTTTACGCCAGCAGCCAGAAGTTCCTGATTCGTTATTGGCGCAATACGTCCGCGTTCCACCACCTGTGAAGGCCGGTCAACAGGCTCATTAGCTTTCAGAAAAGCTTGAAACACTTTGAACGCCGGCTTGTACCTGCCCCATACGTCCATCAACCCGTAATGCCCCTCCTCGGGTACACCCTCTTTGGCCTTCCAGGCTTCATCCCCTGTCTCCATCCCGTAAGACCCAACAAAATTCGCGTCCTTGATCGAAGCAATATTCCTCAAAGCAATCTGATAATTTGCAGCCTGGGTCTTTTGATCATCTTTCCCTGTCAGACTATTCCAGGAGGAAAACCCAAACTCGGATAAATAAACCCGCAAATTCGGATTGACCCCGGGAGTTTTGCCATGGATCAACGCCAGGAGTTCCTTGATCGCCGAAGTCGGATCAACACCGCGATAAACATTCAGGCCAATCTCATCGACCCCTGCCTTTGAAAGCCTGCGCAATACATCAATCGAGGGGACCTCACCGTGCGCCGTCGTTACTATAATATTCGGGTTGATAGAATGAATCGTATGCGCCGCCATTTCCAGCGCATTGTACCAGGTACTAATATTGCCGTTAAACCAGTCCTTTTCATGATAATTATATTCATTCCCCAGCTCAATACGGCTCCCCTTGGGATACTTGCCAAAATGCTCTTTAACAAATTTCGTGAACGAACCGCTCTTGATATCAAATTTTTCGCCCGTGCCAATGCGGTCTTCATGATACGGGATGCTCACCACAACGCTGATCCCGGCATTCGCAAGCTTGTTCAAAATTACGGCTGATGTGATCGGCGTATAAATCCGCACAGAATTGACCCCAAGATTCTTAAGCACATCGATCTGCGCAAGAACAGCCGGCACATTATCATTCCAATCCCAAGTCCTGCGATCAAAGCCTGCAGGGATGGGAGACCAGGTAACACCCTGTGAGACCCTACCGCTATCAATATAAGTTGAAGATACTTTACTCGTGAACCCGACCTCAGGCCGCGACATCAGGTCTGCCTGATTCAAAGACTTGGCAGATACCCACTGAACCTGTTCCGCGCCCTTTGGTCCTTTAAAGATAACCAATCTATTGGCCTTCTTGAATTCGGCCATGGTATCTGCCGGATGAACCGGGAGCGAGAGTTTTGGAGCAACCGCCTTCTTAAGGATCACCATCCTCTTAAGGCCATCAGGTTTAGCCCTATCGACCGGAACCATCGTTGTTTGGCCCTTCGCGATCCACCGCACAAGAAGGTTTTCCGAATAAAAACCATTGGCTTTCTGCTCCGGCGTCACATTGCCTTTCACATAGACCTCGACCTTCCCCGTCACCAGGTTCTCGACCTCGATCCCGCCATCCGCCAATGCCTGCAAATGCAAATTGCGCTCTTGCAGGGTTATAGCCCCCGCCTCAAAAACACCGACCACGCGGCCACCCTCGACCTTGACCATGGCCTTACGGCTCATCTCCACCGCGCCATCCGGCAATATGACCCTGGCCATATTGCCCTTCAGGGCACGGACATTCTTGCTCCCGTTCTGCAAGGCACGGTCAAGCGACACAAACTCCTTGCTGTTGCCGGCCACTTCAGGCATCCGCCCATCCAGATAATAAATAACCCCAATACCATGCATGCCCTTGTTCACAACCTCCTCAAAAAGCGGGCCCGGGATAAATCTTTCCCCCTTGCTTGTCACCCAAACCTTGCTTGTGGTACGGCGCCCCGGCAAAGTGGTACCATCAAATGTCTTGCGCTGGTCCTCATCAAGGTGCGCCACGATCCAGCGAAGGTACGCAGGGCCATTATCAAGGGTCGTTATCGCATTGGCATTATTCTTCGTATAATTAGGAATCTTTTCATTCAGCAATCCCAAATTAACCAATGGATCCTTTATTGCGCTCTCAATCACCCCGGGGATACCATGCCTCGGCCCTAAATCCTTACCTGGCGTGATAATCTTTATCCCATGATTCTCGACCATATTATTCCTCAGATCCGGCTGGCCCTCCGTAAGGGTCTCTTCGTTCTTTTTAACATCTGAACCGGAACCTTTATCCCCGTCCCGTGTCACCGCCTCGGACGTCAGCGTGCTATCCATCGCGGCTGGCCCTTCAACAGCTTTACCCGGCAGCTTAATACCGTTCCCGGTAGAATCTGGCGGGTCTTGCTTTATTTCATTCTCTTGACCCTGAACATCCATGGGTACAAAAGACTTGACCTCCCTTTGCGACAAAGACGGCACCCTGTTTTCCTCTACCTGTGTCACCTTGCCGTCTTCCCCGATCAAAACCCCCACCTTCGTGTTGTTGTCATTATAATTCACACCCCAGATCACGATCTGTTCCGCCGTTCCCTGGGCGTCACGACGAAAATCATTCGCATTGCGTTCAAAATACATTGTCGCCGTCTTGCCATTTTTAAGGATCATGCCGATAGGTATGTTTTCAGGCAATGGCGGCGTCACCATGACTGACGACGCATGGCCATCAGCATCGACATACTCCACCTTGACAGGGTCAGCGCCGGTCACTTTATGATTAAGCCAATACTGCACCTTGGCCGCCTCGAGGGTATAAATCAGAACATCCTTGGTATAATCCTTAAGCTCATCTTTGCCGGGTGTCGGAATACTTTCAGCAGTATGTATATCGCGGATCCGGCCTGAAAAACGATCACGGGTATACGCCATGATCGTTCGCCCCTGTTCATCCACGCCCTTCTGGATCATCTTTTCCGCCGATTGATTCTCTTCATATTCTTTGTTGGAAAGAACAGCGACCATCCTGTTGTTCTCGTAGTCACGCGGGGCACGCGGCGACGTGAACACAAACTCAACTTTGGAAGGATCTTTCCTGTCAATGATGATGCCCCTGACATAACCGCCGCCCTCTTGAGCCAGTTTGAGATATCTGTCAACATCACCGGGTTTGAACATGTTGAATGTTTTATCATCCGCCAGTTTCACCAACACATCACGGTCTGTCGGAAATTGACGCTCGATGACCAGAAAAATCTTATCAGGATCCTGGTTCTCATAAGCTTTTTGATAAAAATTGATCTCCCTCGCGCCATATTTATAATCAAAACCACCATGAAAAGGAAGGGCTCCCTTGGAGCCGAAAATAGGACCAATAACAGGAATGCGTGTCGTAAGACCAAAAATCGAACTCATTGTATTAATGACCCCGACTTTAATGATCCTTTCCGCACCAAAAACAAATTTTTCATTGTCAGCCCCATAGACCAGGGGTGCATTCACCGTCGACATCCCTAACAATACTCCCGGCAAACTCTGATGATCCCTGATCAGCCAGGTCTGTTGATTCATGTTCTCAAGCTTGTGTTGATTATAAAACTTCTCTAAAAACACATTCCCGACATAAAGAAAACTCATGGTCGATAAATTACCCGCCTGAAGAATCCCCTTGACCTCCAGCTCCTGGGCAAAAGGCAGTACCGGCTTGATATTCGCATGCCATCCACCCGTTATAGGAATACTCTTAAAAGTTCCTATGCCCTGGTAATAATTCGGTTCCAGCGCGACATTGACCGGCAGCTGGGCATCCCGGCTCTTGGCCTTCATGGTCTGCTCTCGCTGTTTACGCCCATATTCAGGATCATTCGCCGCCTGTTTATCCGTGGTGGCTACAACCAAGTCTTTAGCCGACTGCCGGGCAAGATTCTCTTGATTCGAGAGCGCTTTCAAGCTATCCGCCGAACTTCCCGCTTGACTAAGACTGTTGATTATTCTTTGATTCTCCCGGACTTCAGCCATGAACGCACGTTGATACGCAGTATGCTCCGGCGAAACAGCCTGTTCAGAACGGTTTGAACCGCCCTTGACAGCTGCTGTTGGCGCAGGCACCATGGCCACCGATTCTGTCTTTCCCTCATTAAAGATCGCCACAATGACCTTGCCATCATCGGTTGGAAAAACATTTTTAGGCAAACTATCAAGATCCTTCACATCCCCCATCTTGATCAACATGCCTGCCGTGATCTCCATCTTACGATCACCGCCGACAAAGATCTTATGCCCTATCAGGGAATGCTTCGGCGTGACCAGTTCGAAGCCATCAGGAACAACCGCCTTGGTTTCTTTCCCCGTCCATCGATCCATCAATGTTCCTGCCGGCTTCACCGCCGCCAAAGAACCCGGTACGGCCACCAAAGGCTTCTTCACCGTCGTCTCCAAAGGATTGACACCCGTCACTATTTCTACAGCCCTGGCTTGAGTCTGATTGAGCGCCATCACAGCAGGCTGTATGACCGACCCCGCCGCAGAATACAAGCTGAGTACCAGAACAAGCTTCTTTGTAAACTTGTTGAGCCACTGGGGCATCTGGGCATAATCCTGCACCCCCTGTTGTGTCAGCTTTGCGGCATGGTCCCGCGCCTCAACATAATCTTTATATGCCGTTGCGGCGTCATCTTGAGCTTGCTTTAATCGACGCTCCAGCTTTTGGGGATCAACACCTGGTGATTTTTTGCGTGTTTCTTTTTTTGGTCCGAAAGCTTTGCCTTCCGCGGCATCAAGCAGTGTGACTGCGGCCATATCTATACGTACTAACCCAATCTTGGTCAATGTTGACGCCGCATGATCTGCCGGAACCATATTGAGCATGGACATGTCGGGCGCTACCATACCGCCGGAGAAATACTTCCGCGGCAGGGTTTCCTGTGTAGCCGTATCCATCTCTTCTTTGATGTAGTTGAAAACGCCGGTCTTGTACGCTTCCAGGTATTGACGGTAGATCCGGTCTTTAGCCTGCGGATCATTCAAGGCGATCCCCGCCACCTTGCTTTCATCCACATACATCTGCCCCAAAAGGCTTTCTTTGAGGGTCTTTTTAAACCATGTGGCCAGGATCATGGAATTGTAAATCTGGCGCACTTCCGCGAAATTGGACCCCTCGTTCACTTCTTTTTCAATGACGGGGACAATGACGTTGCGCACGACATCCGATGCCAGCTTTCGCGCCGTCGAACTTCCTGTATCCGTCACAGAAGACCCTGAAAATTGCTCCTTATTGGCCTCAACTGCCATGAAATCCTGCTCCAGCATGACCTTCAAATGGCTGCCCACCAAAATCGCCGTGTCATTTTTCTGATAAATATCCGCTTTATCGGCCGTGATCCAGACTTTATTGAATGTATCTACCGGAATATCGGCAGTCCCGTACGCATCGTGGGCTTTCTTATAAACCTCAGCCCAAAATTGTTTGCCTACAGGAGTTTCCGGAGAGATCAACGAGGCAGTGAATTGTTTTAAGAGATAGTCCTGGGCCAGAAGATCACGGCCCATCTCGGTCATGGAGAAATTATCAGGGATGATACGGTCGGCTTCTTTAGGCGAGAGGTTCACCCACATATCTTTGTTGGGGGTGATCAACGAAGCCAGGAAATATTTGATGAGCTTCTTGTATTCTTCCTTCTTGGCATCAGGAACAAGGACCTTCTGGCCCTGGCTCATCACGAAATAAAGGTTGAACGGATCTTTGACGTCAACCCGCAGGCCCAGCATCAAGGGCGGCGTAAACGGGTTAGTGACACCCACCATCTCACCGGGCTTCGGTAAAAGCGTCTGCGTATAGCCTGTCTGCGCAGGAATAAGGCTGACGAAGGCGATTAACACCGCCATCGCGATAGCCTTAAACAGTTTCCAGTGCAACAGGTTCTGAAACATAGCTTTTCTCTGAAATCTTGGTTTTACTGAACGAATCCTTTAATCAAAACTTTCAGGAGATTTGTCTTAAATATACTATATTAAAATTATAGAAACAAGGTGCGGCAAGGCTTAAAATCAATAATTTACATAAAAAACTCAATATAATCAAGGACATTGCATCCAATGCAATTTATTGCCATAACAATACAGTTCATCGCAAAATATACGGTTAATATTCCTGGCTAGCGCTTGCGACGGCAGGTGTAGAGCACAGAACCTCCCAAAAAAGGGATACCTTCAAGGGCCGCTTCAATTTTATCGCCCAACGGCGTCAGTGATCGAACCGCTTCAGGAAAAAGAAAACAAAACCCTGTCCGCTCCACGCTGAAGAAAGCCTTGAGCACGTCCAGTTCGCGCCAGGGGAAAAAACACCGCTCTCCTTGTGTCAAGGCCTGATAGATGAACACATAGGGATGACGAAAGTTAGGTTCGATCAAAAAAAGACACCCGCCCGGCTTGATGACGCGCGCGAGCGCCTGGGCACCGCAACGAAGCCCACCCAACGGCACATGATGCCAGATATTGATCGCATACGCACAGTCCACGGAGGCCTCAGGCAAAGGGATTTCTTCAGCTGTTCCTTGTAGATATTTGAGGAAGGCATGCCCTGGGGCATACCGCGCGCAGGCATGTTCGACATACGCCGCCACAGGCTCCACGCCATAGAACATCACGTCGGGAAAACGTTTTCCGACCTGCGCCATGGTCTGACCGGTACCGGATCCCAGTTCAAGGACGCTGGCACCCCGGACAAGGCCCTGGGCCTTCAAAAAATCTGTCACGCAAAGCTCACGGCGCGCCATCATCCGGCCCTGACAACGCGCCTCCATGACATCAGGAGAAAATCCGCGAAAAAAGCCGTCTTTCCGGGTCATGATGCCGCAAGCCTCACACGGTATTTACGCACCATCCGCTCGGGATGATACGACGCTTTGGCGATCTTGAGCGCCAGGTTGCCCATGTCCTGCTCAAAATTGACATGCGTATACTTTTTAGGCAGAATATTGGCAAATTGATTATACATATACTGATAAATCCCCTTGAACTTCCGTCTTCCTTTGGCAAAATGCAGGGCAAAGGTGGTGTCATTGATCTCCTCGCCGATGATAAAACCCGCCGGCTCCCCCTCGACGTAATAGATTCCGCCGCACAACACAAGCTCATCGTAAAGATCAAGCGCCTCGCGGCAGGAAAAATAATCCGTAGACGCAGGCTCCCCGCCGACATCCGCCTGCCAGCCGTCTAGTGTAGTGTTACCAACACTTCTTTACATTTGGCGATCTTTGTCAGAATTCGCTCAACCGACGCCGTCCAAACAAAGACGTGCGGATTTTGATTGTTCGTTTCAATGTATTGCATGATTGTTTTG
>Ga0209083_1002368_pt1 | contig 18131 bp, 12 predicted proteins | sample AM7aDNAmetaG_FD_184132 | JGI IMG/M metagenome (GOLD analysis project Ga0209083, IMG submission 184132) | Freshwater microbial communities from Finland to study Microbial Dark Matter (Phase II) - AM7a DNA metaG (SPAdes) (version 3) | ecosystem: Environmental > Aquatic > Freshwater > Lake ...
CGCGATGTTGCCTGACCAACACCTTTCGCCCAGGCAGGCGCAACGCCGCGTGCTCAGCCCCGATCTGCAGCCATCGGTTCTGCCAGCGCACACACCAGTCCCGCCCAACCACACGATGCTCCTGTACACAGAGGATGTCTCCCAAGGTCACTGCTGGACCCGGTGGACGGTGCAGATCCCCCTGATCCCTGGCCTTCACCGCATAGCGCCGGTTCAGTTCAGGAAGGAATCGGCTCTCCAGAAAGGCATTGGCCTGGACCATGTCGCTGATGTTCCGCAGACGCAGTTCCTTGACCAGCCGGTCTTGGAACAAGGCGTTGCGCCGTTCCACCCGTCCCTTGGCCTGGGGAGAGTGGGCCAGGATCAGTTCCACCTGCAGTTCCTTCATCGCCCGGCCAAACTGCGTCGGCTTCTCGGGGTGCTCTTCATCCCGGTAGATACCGTGCCGATCCACATACACCGACCACGGCAGCCCGTACTTTCTGGCCCAGCGCTCAAAGACATCAAACGCCCCCCGCGTCGTCTCCGCCGGATACAGCCGGGCGTAGGTCTGGTTGGTCGCATCATCGATGATCACCATCAGCACGCACTTGCCGCAACGCCCCTCAAACCAGTCGTGGTGGCTGCCGTCCATCTGCATCATCATGCCAAAGCTCCCCCGACGCTCCCGACGGCTGCGGTGCTTGTTCCGCCGCCGACGACGCTGCCACAGGTGCCGATCTTTCAGTAACGCCGTCAGCGTGTTGGGGCTCAGGCTCATCCCATCCTCCAGCAGCTTCTCACAGGCCAGCGTCGGACCGAAGTCCGCGTAACGCTCCTGGTGACGCTTGATGATCCGATCCCCAAGCTCCTGCGGCAGACGGCGATTGCTGCAGCGGCCGCGAAGACCATGCACCAGGCCCGCCGCCCCATCCTTCTGAAATCGCCTCCACAACCGCCGGGTCTGGCGCTCGGAAAGTCCTATCAACTCCGAGGCGGCCATCACCCTCAGTTCACCACGCTTCACCCGGCCAAACACTTCCAAACGATTACGCTCTGTTCTGGACATACGAAGCTCATCCATCCGGCCGATATACCCCGGCCTCAAGGGTGACACTTCTATTTGAGCTATGCCATGACAGTTCTACTCGCGCACAACACAAGTTCCCGCCGGCACCTTGCATCGACCAGTATGGGCGGAGAGTATAGGGGGTGTTCCGGGGAGGACGTCAGGTTCTCCTTTAAGAATACGAGGGTATCAAGATGGTCGGAGATTTGAGAAAGTACGCCCCGCTGCTGCTGGTGGTGGTGGTGATTTTCGTGGTGTTCGTGGCAACCCGCGGCCCAGGCAATCGCGAGCCGACACTCCCGGAGCGGCCGGCTGAGACAGGCAAGAACGCCGCCAAACCGGAAGCCCCCAAGCCGCGAACCGTCCCGGGCAAGACCTACAGCGCGCCGCCGGCGATGACGATCGACCAGAACAAGCAGTACGTCGCCACCTTCCAGACATCCAAAGGCAAAATCGTCTGTGAGCTGCTCCCCAAAGAGGCGCCGATCACCGTAAACAACTTCGTATTCCTGGCAAACTCCAAGTACTACGATGGCACCGTATTCCATCGCGTGGTCAAGGACTTCATGATCCAGGGCGGCGACCCGACCGGCACGGGCGGGGGCGGACCGGGGTATTTCTTCAACAATGAGGATACCGACCGGAAATTCAAGACCGGCACGTTGGCAATGGCCAACGCCGGGCCAACCACCAATGGCAGCCAGTTCTTCATCACGCACAAGCCGACACCCTGGCTGCAGGGCAAACACACGATCTTCGGCGAGGTCCTGGAGGGCCAGGATGTCGTCAATGCAATCGCTCAGGGGGACACGCTCACAACAGTGACGATCCAGGAGAAGTGAGCGGCGGCACCAAGGGAGAGAGGATACACAGATGATCATCGCAGTCGGCTCGGACCACGCAGGGTTTGCCCTCAAGTCTTCGATCATGAAGGTCGTCGGCGATGCCGGCCACCAGGTTGTAGATTTCGGCAGCTTCGACCCCGCGCCGGTTGATTTCCCGGATATCGCCGGCAAGGTATGCGGCGCGGTCAGGTCCGCCAGGGCCCATCGCGGCATCATGGTCTGCGGCACGGGCGTGGGCGCTGCCATCGCAGCCAATAAGATGCCGGGGATCAGAGCATCCGTCTGCCACGATGTGCACTCGGCTCACCAGTGCGTCGAGCACGATGATGTGAATGTGATGTGCATCGGCGCGCAGATCGTCGGCGCGTGGCTGGCGCGCGATCTGGTTGAGGCGTACCTGAAGGCCCAATTCAGCACCGATGAGAATTGCCGCCGACGCGTGGCCAAGCTCACTGAGATGGAACTGGCCGCGGCACGGGAACTCAAAGACCGCGTGTGATTGCACACGGCCCGTTGCGGCGCAGTGTGTCGAGTAATATCTTGCAGGGAGTAGTCCATGGTTTCGCTGAAAGATAAGTTCCGCGGTTGCATCGCCGGCTCGTGGGTTGGATCGGCAATGGGAGCGGCCGTCGAGGGATGGTCGCCACAGATGATCAAACAGGAGCACGGGTATCTCGACAAGCTGCTGCCCTACAAACACTACACCGAATACACCGACTGGCTGCGGCCGCCCGGGACGACCGAGGATGGGATCGAACGTCAGCGGCTGATCGCCACAGCCATCATTGAAAAGCAGGACCGTATCGCCGCGCACGACCTGGTGAAGATCTGGCTCCGCGACGTGAAGCCGTCCAACGCTACTTTCAAGCAAGAAGCGTTCGACCAGTCGCTGTTGCAACTCGCGGCCGCTGGCGTGCCCCCGGTGGACCTGGGCCAGCTCTGGCCATACCCCAACGTGATCTCGATGGCCCGAGTATCACACCCACTGGGATTGATCAACGCTGGCGATCCCTCTGCGGCGGCCGATGACAGCTTCGAGGTGGGCAAGGTCTACGCCAAACAGACGGCTTTCGCACTGCGATGGGCGGCGCTCTACAACGCGGCCATCGCCGAAGCATGCAAGCCCGCCGCAACCGTCAATTCCGTCATCGCAACCGCACGGCAGTTCATCAGCTACCATGCCGAGGCGGGCAGCCTCTATGCCCGCTATGACACGATTCAGCAGGATGTGGATCACGCTCTGGAACTCGCATCGCGGCACACCGACCCGATGGCGATGCGTGATGAGTTCTACCAGCGCTACCATGGCGGTGACTACTTCAACTACAGCATGTCGCAGGCCAACGAGATCGTCGCCAAGGGCCTGGCCATCTTCGCGATCACCAGAGGTGATGCCAGACTGGCTATCACCACCGCCGTGAACTTTGGCCGCGACACCGACTGTCTCGCGGCCATCGCCGGCGGCCTCGCCGGAGCGCTAACCGGCGCCTCGGCCATCCCCGCCCAGTGGATCGACCAGGTCAACGAAGCCACGAAGCAGGACCCCTACACCAACAGCCGGCGCACGATGGAGCAAACCGCCGATGGACTCTTAGCCGCGTTTATGAACCGACGCGCGAAAATGGCGGAGTACCTGCGCCTGATGGGCGAAGGGTTGTGACGCAACGGGCGATCGATTCCGGTCAATCGCCGTGCAACTTGCGCAGGCGGGAGCTTAGCCGCAGCATCAGCGCGATGCGCTCGAACTGATCCACCCATTCCTGCACCGCCAGCGCCACCTCGGCCTGCCCCGGCGGCACCAGCCCCGTCGGACAGCTTGCCCCAAGCTGGCGGGCGGTGATGGCGCGGTAACGCTGCAACGTGCGGTCCCCGGCGATTCCGCACAGTTCATTATCTTCGGACAAAAACAGCACCACCGGAACGCGGTTGCCGCCACAGATCTTCGCCTGATCGCTTAAGTCCTTCTGCTGGTCACGATCCACAAAACGCAGGTCAATGCGAGGATTGGCCTCCGCGATCTTCTGCAGAATCGGACACTGTTCCACGCAGTCGCCACACCAGATGCCGCTGACCACCAGGACCTTCATGTCTCGGGCAAAGCCGCCGATCAGCACGCGTTGGCTCTCAGTGAGCTTGACCAGTTCATGGAACTGCCGCCAGCGGCGCTGCTGCTCCTCAGTGCCCGTAAGAACGTACTGGTCATAGGGCACGGCAAGAGCGAACTTTTCAGCGAGATACGTGGCGGTCAACATGCGGCAGTCTCCTTACTCCTACAGTAATGCCCCTGACACAGCGTTTCCAGCGGTTTGATCAGATAACGCGCCAAAGCTGTTGAGCGGCCGACCAGAAACGTGGTCGCCGCGGCAGGCGCAATAGCCAACGCCGACGTCTGTAAAGCTTCACGTCAAAGTGGTGGACTCAGACGGCAGGGATTGCTGGCCGCCGGGCACCTTGGCCATGCGCTCGATGCCGGAAACAAACCCGGCTTCCATGTCCCTGGCGATGACAGCAAAACACTTTTCACAGTACTTATAGACAAACGTGTGAACCGGTGTCCCGGTACAGCTCTGCGTCGCGCACAACCCCTTGTCATTTCGCTCATTTCCAAAGAAATAGTCCATCTCGACCTCCGCGTCATCGCCTCCGCGCCCACAGCAAAGCAGCGCGCGAGAACGAACGATAGTATGCAGGCAAGACAGCGCGTGCCACTGCACATCGGAACCACCGCCCTGGACGATCGCTCTGCCAGCCGTGCGCGTTACTCCCAGCACGTGCGCATGGCCGCCCCCGTGAGCTTGGCGGCCTGTTCGGGTGGGAGTTTGGCCAGTTCCTTATCGAACGGCTCGGGGACGACCGGGCCGTCGTAGCCGATCGTCCGCAGCGCACCCAGGAACCTGTTAATGTCGATGACACCACTGTCACCGGGAAGCCGCCGCACCATATCCTGCTGAGATTCCACCGGAATGCCGGCTGGGGCATCATTCACATGGACATAAACAACCTGTTCGTTGCGCAGCGCCAGCACATCCTCCACCGTTCCCAACGACATGTGCCAGTGCCACGAGTCAAGCAGCAGACCGCAATTCAAGCCCACCCGCTCGCACAAATCGAGCATCTGCTCCATCGTGCGGACAAACGGATAGCGATGGCCAATGCGGATCGTTTTCGGGCCGAGAAACTCCAGCCCCAGTCTGCAGCCATGGTCGGCCAGCACCCTGGCGCACGGACCCAGACGATCAGCGTGGAACTCCAGGTTCTCCTTCATCGTCATCTCGTCCGAGAAGGGCCATATCCACATGTAGAATCGGGTAAGATCAGTTTCCCTCGCCCGCGCGGCAATGGCCGGCAGCGCCGCCAGTCCCGCCTTGTACTTGGCTTCATTCGCCCGAAAGTCCACCGGAAGGACCATGCCCCCGACCTTCAGTCCGAATTCGGCGAATTTTTCTCGATAGATCGACGCCGAGCGGGCGACGTCGATCTCAAGATCCATGCCCTCAAAGCCGCTCTCTTTGGCAAGCGGCAGGCATTGTTCCCACGACAGCTTGATGCCGATGTTGCCAGGTGAGAGACACGTGAACATTTCTGACTCTCCCGGTTGGGACCCATATCGTTCGCAGCACTGACGCCGTTCGCGTCAGTGCTGCGATGTATGCTTGCGTCGAGGTCTTCACCCGATCACTTCATTGCCACCTGCAATGCCAGGATTCCCTCGGCCACTTCCTTGCGGAAGCCCTCCATCTGCGCTGGGTCCATCGGATTTCCCGCCTTGCCTTCACCGCTGATGGCATCGGCGTCCGGCTTCCCGAACGTCAGCTTGGCAAACGTGCCCTGGATCAGCTTCTCCAGCGCTGTGGCCTGCTGGGCACCCTTGCTTTCTTTCTTCGATCGCTCGATCAGGTCAAAGGCGGTCTGCAGATAACGGTGGTCATCGCATCCGGCCCGCACCCGCTCCCACGTCGGCGTCGTGCGCAAGCCATGGGTGCTGGGATACACCACGCCATAGTGGGCTTCATTGTGTCCCAGCAGATCGAAATCGGTGTAGGTTCCGCCGCTGGGGTAGACCCACTGGAAGAATCCCTGCACATCCCACTGGCGATGGGCAAAGATCATGTAAGTCCCGAAAGCAAAGCGGTTCATTCCCGTGTTGTACAGCCACAGCCGGCTGCCGGACCGCTTCACGATCTCCGACATCTTCGGCGAGTGCAGACCCGCCCCCCAGGTATCGATCTGCCCCAGCATCTTTTCCCATGCGGGAATCTCGGCCGGCCGCTGATCGGGGTAGATCGAGTCCAGGGCCACGAAACGCACTCCCGGAGCATTCTCCTTGAGGATGCGGTGATACTGCTCACACTGCTGGATGGTCGAGTCGGCGTGAACCAGGTACTCATCATCGCTGGCGAAGCAGATCGGCAGATACCCCTTCTGCTTGGCATGCGCGCTATAGGCATCGAAGTACGCCTTGACCAGTTCCGCATAGCTCTTCAATCCGAAAGCCGCCGCCCCGCCGGTCTTGTCGTTCAGCGCCTGCGGACGCAGATTAATGCCCGTGCCCGTGGCATAGCCCATCACCTCTTTGTCATAGCCCAGCGACTTGGCCAGGTCCATGAAGCGGTCCATGTCGGTGAAATCGATCACCGCCTTGCCGTTCTCGATCCTCTGCAACGGCATCGACAGGATCGGGTCCACGCTGTTCATGCCGTGCTCGCGGGCATCCTTGAGCACCTGTGCCCAGACCTTCCAGTATGCTTCCTTACTCGTCTCCAGGCCCAGGTAGTTGCCCGGAGGAACCGTCATGAACATGCCCATGGGGATCTGCGACTCCGAGAGCGTGATCGGCCAAACCGTCAGCGATATCTCCATCGCCTCATCGCCCAGCGTCACCTTTCCCTTGTACGCGCCGGCCGCGGCATCTTTGGGCGCCTGCATAATCAGCCAGATCGACCGCGTCACGCCCTTCTTCAGCGCCAGCCCTTCCGCCGGATACTTATCCAGGAACTTCGGCTCAATGGTATAGACCGCGTTGTGGTTCAGCGCCTTATAGCGCAGCACCTGCGCGCTGATGTTCGCAGCGGGAATCACCGCCCCGCTATCGCTCTTCAGATCGCTGACGCTCAACTTCACCGCCGGGCCATCTTTCAGCGGATAGACACCCAGGCACACATCCTCATACTCGCCCGGCGTGGCATAGGCCACGATCGATTTGACGGCCGCCTCCTGCGCTATCGGCACCGAATTGACCTCCACCGCCCGATCCGGCGAATGGACGAAACGCACATATCCGCGCTGCTGGTCGGCCGGCGTTACTGCCTCATACGCCTTGGGCGCTGGCGGCAGCGTCTCCACGTGCATGGCCAGGAACTGCTCCTTGCGCTGGTTCGCCAGGTTATCAAACCACTTCCCGGCCGCCTGCTCCTGGCTCTTGGGATGGACCACCAGCCCGCAAACCATCGAGCTGTTATAGTCTCGCGCCGCAAAATCCAGCTTCAGCTTTCCATCGCTCACCGCGAAATCAAAGATCACCGGCACAAAAGCACTGTTGCGATAGCGTTCCCACAGATCATCGCCCGGCAGATCCTCGGCATCCTGCCAGCGGAACTCCCAGGTCTTGAAACTCTCCGCATCGTACTGCACATCCTGGATGATCTTGCCCTGCGCCAACACCGTTTGCCCCTTGGCATAGCGCGTCCACACCCGTGCTCCCGGCGGGGCCATCATCAGCCAGCCGCGGTACTCGCCGTTGGGCAAATCGACCACGAAACTCGCTTTGATCGGCTGGCAGAAATCGCGGCACAGATCATCGGTCGGCCGATGCCGCGCCAGCGCTTCGAGGATATCCGAGTCGCGCTGCATCTGCCCGCCGGGCAGCCAGCCGTACCCCTTGCCCGCCGCATAGGTATCATCTTTGCACACAGCCGTGAATCCCGGCATCACCGCCGAGGTCTTCGGGCCAAAATCAAACTTCTTCATCCCCCCGACCGCCACCTCCTCCGTTCCCTTCACCAGTCGAACGTTATCGATAAACAGAGTCTGGTTGTCGGTAGAGACGTTGAACACCGCCACCTGATCGGGCTTGACGATGATCTTGCCACCCGGATCCACCATCATCCCCACCGGTAGACGCACGGTGCTCGCCCCGGGCCGCACCATGCGCTCCCAGTTATAGCGATGCGCCCAGTCATCGGTCGGCTTGCCCTTGACCCACCCGCCCACCGGAATGGGCTTGTCCGAAGGATTGAACAGGTCGATCGCCAGAGCATCATATTGGCTCCAGTCCTGCATCTCAGGCCAGAACTGCACATTGCCGGCCAGTGAATGGCTCTCCAGCCGCAGCGCCTTCTTGCCCGCGGTGGCATGATCCTCGACCATTTCGAACTTGCTCTTGCCCTTAAACTCCGCCGGGTAATCCTCCAGTTCGATCTTCCCCGCATCCGAGCCCTCGAAATCCCACAATACCTTCACCTCCGCCCCGGCCGTTCCCTTCGCCAGACGCCCGTTATCAAGATAGATCACCGCCGGATTGGCCGGATCGGCACTCTCAAACTGGATCGCCACTTGCGCCAGCTTGGCCAGGTCAATCGGCTTCTGGTTCTTCTCAAACACCACGCTGCCCAGCGGGAACTCCAGCTTCCGCTTGCCCGGCGTCAGCATCTTGTCGAAGTTGTAGCGGTCCGGCCATCCCGCCTTGTAATCATCGCGGAAGAACCCGTTCACTTTCACCGGCCCGCCCTCGACAAAGACGTCGACGACGAACCGCTCGTATTGCCCCCACTGGCCCGCCATGTTGCTGTCGCGGAAGAAGGCGATATCCAGCACCCACGACTTTTGCTTCAGATCAACTTTGACCGCCTGCTTGCCGCTGGTGACATGTTCGGTGACATAGGTCGCCGTGTCCGCCGAGGCCAGCACATTCAGCGGCCCCGGCTCAAAATCAAACAGCTTCACTTCCTGTGCCATTCCCGCCTGCGCCCACGCCAGCAACACGATCAACGCCAAGCCAATTCGTCGTGCCATAACGCTCCTGTTCTGAAGGAAGTCAGCGATCATAGTTATCACTACCTCACCCGGTTCGCGGCGTTGAGTCAAGGCTCTGTCCGAGAACCCAATGGCCCCCACGTGTGCGATGCCTAACCAGCACCTCTGGATTCCACTTGAGTTTCAGTACCCGCCTCCTCTATAGTCCAAAGAATGCAAGCGCGAAGACCGTAAAGTTGGGACTTCGGGCGACGCGGCGAACATCACAGAAGGGGGAGATGTCTGAACGGGGATTCGCCAGGCATTTCGGCATTTGATCCGATCGATCTCACAGCAGGAGAGACTCATGTACCGTTATTTGAACCTCCGATCGCGCTCCGCTCGCCGTCCCCAGTCCCGCCTCGCGTGCGCTGCGAGGTTCGGGATCGAGCCGCTTGAACTCCGCACGCTATTGTCGGTCAGCATCCTCCACGACTACACCGGCATCGATTTCAACAACAGCGGCGGATACGTTCCGCCCGACACCTCCGGTGCCGCCGGACCGTCCTCGTACGTCGAGACCGTCAACCAGGCCGTCCGCCTGTTCACCGCCAAGACGACCAACAGCCCGGCCGTCTCTTCGTCCCTGAGCAGTTTCCTGTTCTCGACCGGCGGGCTGCCGCGTGCCGACAGCACGTCGGGCCTGTCCGACCCCGTCGTCGCCTACGACGAGCAGATCGGCCGATTCATCATCGGTGACCAGGATGTCAACTTCAACACGCATGTCAGCCGCTTCGACATCGCTGTGTCCACGACCAGCACTCCCACCTCGCTTGGCGCGGCCGACTGGAAGTTCTATTCGATCACGACCACCGAGAGCGGCTTCGACGCCGACTTCCCCGGAAACTTCGGCTACAACCACGACGCGTTCGTGTTCACGCTCAACATGTTCGGCGTGACCGGCGGCGGGCACACCCAGATCGTCTCTGTCAACGCCGCGGACCTGGGCGCCGCCGCGACCTCCCCGGCGGTCTTCAAGAACGACCTGAACGACTTCAGCCTCCGCCCCACGACCATGCATGACTCGGTCGCCGGCGACCCGATGTGGCTGGTCACCGAGCACGGCGACAACGCCAGTATCGACGTCATCAAGATGACCAGCGTGCTGACCAACTCGGCCACATTCTCCTATACGAACCTGGCCGTTACGCCCTACTCGAATATCGTCGCGCCCAAAAACCCCAACGGCACAACCATCACCACCAACATCGACTCCCGCATCCTCAAGGCGGCCGAGGCAAACAACACGTTGGTGGCGACCCACGCTGTTGGCGCCTCCTCCACCCAGGATGTGGTGCAATGGTACAAGATCAACCTCAGTGGCGCAACGCCGACCCTGGCCGACCAGGGGCGTGTTTCGGCCGGCAGCAACACCTACCTGTACTACCCCGGCATCGACATCAACGCCACCGGAAACATCGGCATGAGCTTCATGCGCTCGGGGACCGATACGTCAACCGATTACATGTCGACCTGGGTCACCGCCCGCGCCTCTTCTGACGCCGCCGGCACCATGCAGGCGCCCGTCCGCTCGGCCGCCGGCACAGGTCAGACCAACTACACGGACTTCGCCGCGGGTCACCGCGCTGGGGATCTGAGCGGGATCAACGTCGACCCAGTCGACGGCTCCTTCTGGGCCGCCAACGAGTTCGCCAACACCGAGGCGACCGCCAACTGGGGCACCGCCATCGTCCATTTCAACGTCGTCGCCTCCCTGCTCTCGACGGACACGGCCGTTACTTCGAGCGGGCCGTCCTCGGTCACCGCCGGCACGAACGCGACCTACACCATCACCATCACCAACAACGGCCCGAACGACGCCCAGGGCGTGGCGCTGATCGACACGCTGCCCGCGGGTTCGACACTAGTGTCGATGACGCGGACCTCGGGCACCGACACGTTCACCCTGGCACAGTCGGGCGGCACCGTCACCCAAACCGCCAGCGCCAACATTGCCTCCGGCAGCAGCGACACCTTCACCCTGGTCGTCTTCGCCCCGACGAGCCTGGCCAATGGCGCGACATTCAACAACACATCCTCCGTCAGCGCCCAGAACTCCGATCCGAACACCAGCAACAACACGTCAACCGTCACGGGCACGATCGTCAACACCAGCACCAACGCCGACGTGGCCGTCAGCGTTTCCGGGCCGTCAACGGCCAACGAAGGCAATCAGGTTACTTACACGATCACCCTCACCAACAACGGCCCGGCCGGCGCCACCGGAGTCAGCCTCGCCGACACGCTTGGTTCGCTGCTGAACTTCCAGTCGGCTACGGCGACCCAGGGCACGTTCATTCAGTCCAGCGGCGTGGTCATGTTCAACATTGGTACGATAGCGGCCGGCGCCAACGTCACCGCGACGGTCACCGCCCAGGCCATCGAGGAAGGCAGCACCAGCAACAGCGCCTCGATCAGCAGCACCAGCGCCGACCCCAACTCGGCAAACAACCTCGCCAGCCAGACCACGGTTTTCGCCGAGCCGCCGATCGTCGTTTCCGGGACCATCCGGACCAACACGCGCACGCTGAGCAACTTCCAGGTTGCCACGTTCACTCACGCCAACGGCGTGGAGCCGATCACCGCGTTCGTCGCCACGATTAACTGGGGCGACGGCACCTCCTCCGGTGGTACGATTGTCAAGTCGGGCACAACCTACACGGTGAGTGGATCGCATACCTACACCAAGAACGGGAGCCATTCGATCACGACCGCGGTGGTGGAGAGCGGTCTAGCCGTTGACAAGCTCGGCAATGAGGCCGACTCGCCTAACTGGAAGATGCAGGATGTTGTCCAACTGCCCGGCAACTCTGCCGGCCGGCTGGCCACACCGTTGCTCTCGCCTGGCTGGGCGTCTGTTTCGCCAATCGTCGCCACCGGCGCCGACGACTCCATCCTCGTCGCCGGCACATCGCCCCTTGCATAGTGCACCGAGGGGATATCAAGAGGGGCATGTCTCCTTATGTTCTGGCGCCGTCAACTCGCTCAACCGTTCGATTACAAAGTCGGCGTGACGTTGCCTTTCTGCGATCCTGTCCGGCCACAACTCCTTGATGATTCCCGTGATCATGATCGTCGCCATGCCCACGTTCTTGGCGCCTTCGAGCTCATTCGATCCCCCATCGCCGACAAACACTGATTCGACGGGAGACACCCCAAGCTCGCGCAATGAAAGTTCGTAGATGTCTTTCTCCGGCTTTGCGCATCCGGCCACACAGGAAAAGATCGTGGAGTCGAAGAGGTGCCTGATCGAGCTCTGGTCCCAGGCCGCCACCTCCATAGCATCCGCATTGCTTATCAGGCCAATGCGCTTGCCGCGAGCTCTAAGGCACTCCAATACCGCCGAAGTTTCTGCAGGGATCTCATGCAACGCAGCGGCAAACCTGGCAATGCGGTTTTCGGTTGCCCCTCTGATCCGTTCTTCCGAAATGGATGGGTCAATGGCGTGCGCCATCTCGGCGATGATCTCCACTGGATCCATCTTCGCGCCAACCAGGCGGTCGCGTGACTTTCTCTGCAACTGCTCATCCCAAGCCTCGCGGCTGACACCAAGCATCTCGAATGTCATGCGCCGACCAGCGCCCCATGTCGATTCGAGCGATGTGAGAGTGTGGAACAAATCGAAGACAATCGCCTTCTTCGCGTCAATGAGCGCCGCCACGCTGTCATACAAAGCGCCACGGTTGACCATCATCATGCGCTCCTCACCAATCCCGGTGACTCGCGATCATACACCTTGTGGCTGACCTGGAGGAAGTGGAGACCTCGCAGTTGGCTCTCAAGCACGAAGGACAATCACCCCGGCCGTACATGCCTGGCGGCCGCCCAACTGCCGGCGCTGTCGCTCTTCAAGGGCGGTGGCATTGGCGGAAAAGGACACGGCTTCGCCATAGCAGGCGCGATTGACTCCAGATCTGACCGCGACATAGGATTCTGCTAAGTTTTTGATCCGATTGTCCAAGTGGCGCACAACCCGGGAGGTCGAGCGATGGGAATGTCTGCGTTGCGGCTTGATGTGCGTGTGGCTACGGCTGTGGGGCTGCTATGGGCGACGGGATGGGCGCAGATACTCTTCGCGGGCAATTCTGCCACGGATCCGGCATCCCCCGAGCAGGCGGCCGGGCCCATCCAGCGTGAGGGGCAGATCATGCCAACGCCGGATTACACCGGCAGCTTTGCTGAGCGATCCACGATGACCGGCGATTGGGGTGGCACGCGCCAGGATCTGGCCAATCACGGAATCACTTTGGATGCGTATCTAGCCCAGGTGTGGCAGGGCGTTGTATCGGGTGGACGGGAAACCGGATCGCAATACATGGGCCGGGGCCAGATCGATCTGAATCTGGATACCGCGAGGATGGGTCTGTGGCCGGGCGGCCTGTTTTCGGTGATAGGCGAGGGTCATTACGGGAACTCGATCGCTTCCAACACCGGCTCGGTGTTTCCTGTCAACAGCAATGAGTTGTTCCCCCAGTCAGACGACGGCTTTGTCGTTCCGCAGGTTACCTACACGCAGTTCGTCTCGAAGCAACTTGGTTTCTTTGTTGGCAAGATCGCCACCATTGGCGGCCAGAGCGGCGATGTAAACGAGTTCGCCTACGGCAAAGGCGACGAGCAGTTCCTGAACACTTCCCTGTCCTTCACGCCGATCGCCGCGGTAACCATCCCATACTCCACGTTGGGGTTTGGCACGGTCGTCATCCCGGTGGATGACCTGCAGCTTACCGGTCTGGTGTTGGATCCGCACGGCACTGCTGACAGCGGCGGCTTTGACACGCTGTTCGCTGATGGCGCCACCTTTTCGGTTGTCGGCCGGTACAGGACGCATTTCTTTGACATGACGGGCCATCAGTTGCTTGGCGGGGCGTATTCCACCAGCAGTTACGCAGATCTCGATCAGCGGGCGGTGAACTTCGTCATTCCAGGGCTGCCAACCGAAAAAGCCGACAACTCCTGGTGTGTGTTCTACAACGGCGATCAGTATTTCTATCAGCCCGATCCCAAGGTGGACCGCGGCGTCGGCGTTTTCGGCCGCGTGGGCCGATCCGATGGCATCGCGAACCCGATCAAGTGGTTTGCCAGTGCTGGTGTTGCCGGCAAGGGAATGATCCCTGGCCGCGAATACGATCAGTTTGGCATCGGCTACTACTATGCCTGGGCCGCCGACACCCAGATTCCATCGGTGCTGGGGTTTGGCGATGCCCAGGGCGTCGAGACATATTATCAGTTTGCCGTCACGCGATGGGCACAGTTGTCGCCTGATATCCAATGGATTCGGCCCAGCCAGCAGAACGTGGATTCCTCATGGATCCTTGGATTGCGGCTGAAGCTGATCTTCTAGAATGCCGGCGCATTCTGTGCAACGTGAAGAGTGTTTGCAGAAGCAATGCTTACGACGGAGAGGACCTCGGTATGAAACGCAAGCTGGCCACCTGCAGTCTTTCACTATTGGCTGCCGCAACTGGCATTCTGGCAAGAGCCGGGCAGGTCAATGCGGCGGAGAACAAACCGAACATCATCCACATCGTCGCCGACGATCTGGGCTGGAAGGATGTCGGATTCAACGGCTGCACCGACATCAAGACGCCGAACATTGACGCCCTCGCCGAGCGCGGCGCGAAGTTCTCCCAGTTCTACGTCCAGCCCATGTGCACGCCGACGCGCGCCTGCCTGATGACCGGCCGCTATCCCTTCCGTTATGGGCTGCAAACCGCAGTCATTCCCTCCGTGTCCGCCTATGGACTGGACACTTCCGAGTGGCTCATGCCGCAGTGCCTCAAGGAGGCCGGCTACAGGACCGCGATCATCGGCAAGTGGCATCTCGGCCACGCCGACAAGAAGTATTGGCCCAGGCAGCGCGGCTTTGACTACCAGTATGGCGCCATGATCGGCGAACTGGATTACTTCAGCCACGAAGAGCATGGCGTCCTCGACTGGTTCCGCGACAACGAGCCCGTGAAAGAGGAAGGCTACACGACCACGTTGATCGGCCAGGATGCCGTGAAGTTGATCGAAGGGCATGACACGGCGACCCCGCTATACCTCTATCTCGCCTTCAACGCCCCGCACACACCCTATCAGGCGCCGCAGCAGTACATTGACCGTTATCCCAACATTCAGGACCCGACGCGCCGCACGTACGCCGGGATGGTCACCTGCCTGGACGACGAGATTGGCCGTGTCGTGGCCGCGCTCGAAAAGAAGAAGATGCGGGAGAATACGCTCATTCTCTTCCACAGCGACAATGGCGGCACGCGCAACGCGATGTTCGCCGGCGTCATGGCAGACATGTCCAAAGTCAAGATACCCTGTGACAACGGTCCCTATCGCGAAGGCAAGGGATCGCTCTTTGAAGGCGCAACACGCGTCTGCGCGTTAGCCAACTGGCCTGGCCACATCAAGGCTCAAACCGTGGACGGCCTGATCCACGCGGTTGACATCTATCCAACGCTCGCCGCTCTCGCCGGCGCATCCACCTCCAAGTGTAAGCCCCTCGATGGCGTCAACGTTTGGGACACGATCTCGCAGGGCAAGTCCTCCCCGCGTTCCGAGATTGTCTATAACGTCGAACCGTTCCGCGGCGCAGTGCGGCAGGGAGACTGGAAGCTCATCTGGCGCACGCTGCTCCCCTCGAGCATGGAACTCTACAATCTCGTGCAGGATCCGTCCGAAAAGAACAACGTCGCCGCGGCCAATCCCGACAAGGTTGCGGTCTTGCAGCAGCGGCTTGAGGCGCTCGCCAGGGAAAGCGCCAAGCCGCTCTTCCTCGTGGACCAGTTCAAGGTCGTTATGAAAAACATGAACGGCGAACCGGTCATGCCCATTGACGAAGGCTTTGACGAGGCAGACCAACCCTGACGCGCCCGCAGTGCCGCAGTTCGTGATTAACAAAGGGGCCAAAGTATATCTGTTGGAAACGGTCATAGTGTTGACTGACCTGCCGTGCCTGTTAGCATCGATTTGACCACCATGGGCGTAGAATCGCGCCTGTCAATTCAGAAAGGGTCAAGAATGCCTGGCACGAAACCTGGGTCTATATGTATGGCAGCGATGCTCGCGCTCTGCGTTCTTTGCAGCGTTGGCTGCGCAATAGCGCAAGCGCAGACCCCGCCGCCAACCGGCCAGTGGGTCGCGGCCTATACGGCCGACTTCCTCAAGTCCAATGTCCTTGAGGATGAGTGGCTGCCGCGCCAGTGCGAGCCGAAGATCATCGACGGCAAGTTCATTCTTCCGCCAGCGCAGCGCCGTGGGCGCGTGTTGAGCTACTACGACGCCCAACGATTCGGCCAGAGCGTCCGCGTTGACATGATCGTCTCGCTGACAGCCGCCAATCCGGCAGCACTGGCCCTGGGCGTATGCATCAGCGGGGACGGCTTCGACAGCCCGACCGGTTACCTCTTCCAGTTTGGCGCCAAAGGCTGTCTGCTGAAGAAGGAAACCAGTTCATGGGATGTGGATGAGCAAATGGGCATCCACGATGGGTCGCACCTCAACCGGCCGGTAAAGGATGTCGCCAACAGCGAGATTCACGCTGAGGCCGGCAAACTGCATCATCTCGTGGCCGAGCGAGACGGCGGTAAGCTCAGTCTGTGGGTAGATGAAACGCTGGCCTTTTCTTACCTGGACCCTGCGCCCATCACCGGACCCGACCGCAGCTTTGTAGGCTTATCAGCGCAGAATTGCACCCTGACCGTGGAGAAGTTCGCCGTCTATACCCGAGGCGATACCCCATCAGCCAGCGATCTGCCCGCGCCATCAAAAGAGCCGACGATCACCGTCGCCGGAGTGCTGATCTGTTCGCGCGTCGCGGCCTCGCGGGAAGATGAAGGCCTGCACACGCCTCTGTTGTATGCCTATGACGGAACACCCCAGATCCGCAGTGATCTGGACCGCATCATGAAGACTTACTACTCCGATGGCGTCGGCCTGGATGTGGACCGCGCCCGCAACGTTCAATCCGAGTTCGACAAGAACCTGCGTTACAGCCTGACCGACTGCCACCTCTCCAGAAAACACCATAGCGAGTCGCACTACCGCTCCCAGATGATGGCGATCACCGGAGTCGCCTATGAGAAAGATGGCGCCCGATGGCTCTATCCAATCAGCATAAAGCTGGCTGATGCCTCGCCCGCCCAGATGCGCCAGGACCCCAGCCGCAGAGCCTTTGAATACCCCAAGGCCATGGCTGCGCCCGACAAGCCATTCGCCATGCCCGGCAAGACCCCGCTGATGCTCAACATCAGCGACAATCTTTCGCTCAAGTGCATCCTGCTGCCCTCCGGCAGCTTTATGGCCGGGTCGCCGTTTTACCAATCGTACCGCTGGCAGGATGAGTATGCCCACGAGGTGGTCCTGACCAAACCGTTCTACCTGGCCGAGCATCCCATCACACAGGAGATGTTCGAGGCCGTGATGGGCAAGAATCCCAGTAAGACCAAGGGGCCCAAGCTCCCGGTGGAGAAGATGTCCTATCCCGACATGGAGGAATTCTGCCGGCGGGTCTCGCAGAAGACCGGCCGGATGGTACGCGTGCCGACCGACGCCGAGTGGGAATATGCCGCCCGCGTGGGCACCTCCAGCCCGTGCATCACGGAAAAGTACCTCGGCCAGTTCAGCTTCACCCTTGACCCCCACTATCAGAAGCCGCTGCCGGTCAAGAGCCACAATCCCAATGCCTGGGGCATCTATGACATGATCTCGGGCGCCTGGTGCGTCGTCAGCGACTACGCCGCCAACAACGTCCGCACGACTCAGGTGGACCAGAAAGGCCCGGCCAAAACCGACCGCATGGTCCGCGACTACGGCAGAGGCCCGATCCACAAAGCCAAAGGCGGCGAATACTACGATGACTGGCGACCCAGCATGCACGGAGCCGCCGACGAGGATGGCGGAGGCGCTGAAGGGAACACCATCTTTACCGTGGTGGTTGAAGCGACCCTGGAAGAGATCGCAGTGAAGTAGCCCCGGGAGCGCGGACGTCCCCGTCCGCTCTTTCGTTGACGCGACCCCGGTAGAGATTGCAACGAAATAGCCTTCTACGCCTGGTTCGGCAAGGATATCTGCAGATCCCGGACAAGCCGGGACTGAGCTACCAATTGAGGTAACTATTTACCGTGCCACGGCAGGATTATGACGAATCGGGCTGCGGCTTATCCGGGAAGTCAAAGGGCTGGTTGGCCCACGACGCCATCAGCATGTCCTTGTAGGTCTCCAGCAGCGGCAAGTCG
>Ga0209083_1002372_pt1 | contig 18097 bp, 19 predicted proteins | sample AM7aDNAmetaG_FD_184132 | JGI IMG/M metagenome (GOLD analysis project Ga0209083, IMG submission 184132) | Freshwater microbial communities from Finland to study Microbial Dark Matter (Phase II) - AM7a DNA metaG (SPAdes) (version 3) | ecosystem: Environmental > Aquatic > Freshwater > Lake ...
CCTCCAATCATAGATATTGGAAGCTCTAAAACCTCTCCCCAAATAATGGCTGACCTCGTGGACTCAGGTGTAGCTGATCTTCGTAAAACACTTAAAAAAGCGCGGCGCAGCGCTAAAAAAGGCCACCCAGTAGGCGGTCGAGATTACACCTGCTGTCGCATTTACATCTATTGGGAAAACGGTAATTGGCGCGTTCGTGTGAAAGGTGTGCAGGTAGGCCACTACCGAACCCTAGCAAGCGCCGTGACTGCTCGAAATGCTTATTGCTGGAAACACAACATAACGTTGAAAAGGGGGCAGTGATGATTGAAATGCCAAAAGCTCGTTTAATCACCGGCAATCCTCAAGCCCCTTACGTTGGAGGCTCAAGGGTAGATCATTTTCCGGCGTCAGGCTGTATGTCATTTCTAGCCCTATTCGGCGATGGCCGTCTATACGCTATCCACAAATGGATGAGAACCCATAAGCACACGTCTAGGTTTCATGGGGCGGATAAGTGAAGCAATTATTCAGGCTTGTTCACGACATGGCTAAAAAGCGTGCTATTGCCGCGATTGAAGCCCTATCCCTTGATGGCTGGATTATTGAGATTCGGGAGGCTACCCGCACCCTTGAGCAGAACGCCAAGTTTCACGCAATGTGTGGGGACATTGCCAAAAGCCCACTGCAATGGGCTGGGAAACGGCGCACAGCGCGTCAGTGGAAAGTCTTGCTGGTATCAGGTCATGCGGTGGTAACAAACGAAGCCAGTGAGATCATACAGGGCCTAGAGGGTGAGCTTATCAACATTCGTGAGTCAACGGCCTTGATGAGCAAGCGGCGAGTCTCAAGTCTTATCGAGTACACTTTGGCATTTGGTACAACGCATGAGGTCAAATGGTCTGACGAAGCCTTGGAGCCGGTAGTCACTGCCAGCCCCAATGAAGCGCGGGGGGCGGCTTGATTCCAAAGCCCCGCAAATGCCGAATATGCAAGGAACCATTTTTGCCATTTAACACTATCACGCCTGTCTGTAAGGCCCATGAATATGAATTCGCTATGCAGCAAGTCGAGAAGGCCGCAAGGAAGAAAATTACGGCTTATCGCAAAGAGCATAGGGAGGCCAAGGAAAGGCTCAAAACCAGGCAGGATTGGCTCAAGGACGCGCAGACGGCCTTCAATCGGTGGATTAGGGCCAGAGATCACGGCAAGCCCTGTATAAGCTGTGGGCGCTTCCACGGCGGTCAGAACCATGCCGGACACTATCAAAGCATCGGAGCACATCCAGAATTAAGGTTTGATGAGAATAATTGCCATTTGCAATGCCAACCCTGCAACACGCAATTATCTGGAAACCTCATTGAATATCGGAAAGGGTTGATTGATCGGCGTGGCGTTGAAATCGTTGAATGGCTTGAAGGCCCTCATGAACCGGCAAAGTACAGCATCGATGACTTGAAAGCGTTGAAAGCCAAATTTAAAATCAAATACCTAAGCGCTTACCTTAAAAAATAATGAATTACATGGCGAATGACATTGGCTCAGATCGGGTTAGATTCTATCTGGTAGTTTGGAAAGGCTGGATGATGAGTCACGATAATGGGCTAGGTTATCCAAAAAAAGCAGCCATGTGTACTGGGGCGGGAAAACGGCAGTTCGATGAATTTTGCGACGCCCTTGACTTACAGATTGCTGAAGCCGTAGACGCTGTAATATCCGGTCTTCCACAGTACCAACAAGCAGCTATACATCATTTTAACCTTTCGGCGGAATGGAGATTCCGGCGGATTAACATTGAAACCGCCTACGAAATGGCGCTAAGCGCTTTGGAAGCTGGCCTTAATCGAAAAGGCTTGACATGATAATTACCCTAGTGTATAAGAAGGTGTCACCTTGGTCGTCCACCAAAGGTGTAAATTCCATACCCCGCCCCGCCTCTGACTCAAGCGCACCCCGGCGGGTTTTTTTACGACCATTTTTCAGATTGGTGATTAACCCCCGCGCAGGGTTGCGCAAATCGCCATTTTCCGTGAGACGCGGACGTGCCGGGTGTAGGTCGAAAGACTCAAGGCCCTAGCCTTTATTCTGATTCACCATCGGAGAACCAATGATCCGCCCTCTGCGTGACCATGTATTAGTTAAACCAATTCCACGAAAACAGTCCGATACCCTAATTGTGGTATCAAGCGAAAAATTCAACATCGGCACCGTAGAAGCAGTGGGGCCTGGACTAATAACTAAACGTGGTATTCAACCATGTTGCGTTGCGGTAGGCGATAAGATTCGATACGGTAACGGAGACTATCTGGACTGGCCTATTATTCATCATGAAGGGCAAGAGTTTCAGATGATTCGTGAGGCTGATATTGCCGGAATCATAGAGGAAGATAATGCCTAATTCGCTTATTGTTGCAGTGCATCAATTAAATAATAATTCAAAAGGTTAAAACTCGTGTCAAGCACATCAGGTGGCCAGCCCGGTAATACCAACGCCGCTAAGGGGAAGATATGGAATGACGCCCTTCGTAAAGCTATCACTCAGGACAACCATAAGCGCGTCCGCGAGGCTATCGAGCAATTGCTTAACCTAGCTGCAGCCGGTGAGCAATGGGCTATTAAAGAGCTTGCAGATCGCTTAGACGGTAAGGCCGCTCAACCTGTTACTGGGGCAGACGGTGAATCAGACCTCACCATCACCCACATCATCCGACAGATCGTAGACCCGATTGAGCCAACTTGAGATACAGACCCCTAGAGTCTTCAAGCCTCTTTTAATTCAAGCACGATATAAAGGAGCCCACGGAGGTCGAGGATCGGGTAAATCACATCATTTCGCTGAAGCCTTAATCGAACAGTGCTTATTAAAAAAGACCCACGCGGTTTGCGTTCGAGAAGTGCAGGAATCATTAAATCAATCAGTCAAAAAGCTTTTAGAAGAAAAGATTGAATCCTTGGGTGTTGGTAAGGCCTTCACAGTCCAGTACGATAAGATTCTGGGTAATAACGGTTCTTTAATCATCTTTCAAGGCATGAAGAACCACACGGCTGAGTCGATCAAGTCTTTAGAGGGCTTTGACATAGCGTGGGTTGAAGAAGCTCAAAGTCTCTCACAGCGAAGCCTAGACCTGTTAAGACCTACTATTCGCAAGCCCGACAGTGAGTTGTGGTTCTCGTGGAATCCCAACCAATCAACCGACCCTGTAGACGTATTGCTTCGTGGTGACAATTTGCCACCTGGTGCGGTAGTCGTAAAGGCTAACTATCGTGACAATCCATGGTTGCCAGCAGTCCTTAAAGCGGAACTTGAATACGACCAAAGACGTGACCCCGATAAGTTCGCCCACATATGGCTTGGCGAGTATCAACGAAATAGTGAGTCACGAGTATTTAGAAATTGGAAGATTGAAGAGTTTGAACGCCCACCTGGTACTGTATTCCGGTTGGGGGCGGACTGGGGATTTTCAATCGACCCATCCGTATTAGTTAGGTGCGACATTGAAGGCAATAGGCTTTACGTTGATTACGAGGCGTATCAAGTTGGTTGCGAGATAGTTAACCTGCCGACTTTGTTCATGGCTGTTCCAGAAGCCGAGAAGTGGCCAATAATCGCCGATTCAGCACGACCCGAAACCATTAACTATATGCAATCCCACGGCTTTCCAAAGATTCTAGCGGCTCTCAAAGGCCCGCGCAGCCTTGAGGAAGGGGTGGAGTTCCTTAAATCGTTCGATATTGTGGTTCATCCCAGGTGTAGACATCTGATCGATGAGCTGACGATGTACAGCTACAAGACCGACCCCTTAACGGGGACAGTAATACCCATTTTAGAGGATAAGAACAATCATGTTATTGACTCCCTCCGCTATGCCTGCGAAGGCGCTCGACGTGTTAAGGCTCAAAAGCCTCGCCATGTCCAGCCTTCGGAACCAATGAGTTGGATGGGATGAGCGATAAAGAAACGATTGAGGAAGCCGTTGAGTTCCTAAAGATTTCTATGGAAGGTGAGACAACCTCACGTTCCGAGATGATCGAAGACCTGAGGTTCCGGTACGGTGAGCAATGGTCAACCCAAGATCAAATGACCCGCAAATTGCAATCTAGGCCGATGTTGACGATCAACGAGCTTGACACTTCTATACGCCAAGTCTGCAATCAAATTCGCCAGCAGCGCCCAAGAATCAAGTGTCACGGAGTCAACGACCAGTCCGATGAACAGATCGCTGAGATTATCACAGGTCTAACAAGGCACATCGAGCAAAAATCGGATGCTGATTACGCTTACGACAACGCCTCAGACTTCGCTGTAACCGCAGGTAAAGGCTTTATTCGCGTTAACACTAATTACGTTGATGAAAAGACCTTCGACCAAGAAGTTTTGATAGCCGCGATTGAAAACCCGTTCTCAGTCTATTTTGACCCCTTCTCAGTCCTGTCAGACGGTTCGGACGCTGAAGCTACAATAGTTACTGACATGGTCCCTAAAGCCGATTATAAACGGCTGTATCCGGGCGCTAGTAAGCGCGGCTTCTCCATTAGAGGTTCGGGTGACACCGGAGACTGGTTAAGCACCGAAGAGATTCGAGTAGCTGAGTATTTCAAGGTCGAGCATAAAAAAGAGACGCTTTTCCTGCTTTCAAATGGCATGAACATCTTTAAGTCTCAAATGCCCGACCAATTACCCGAAGGGCTGATGGTTATTAAAGAGCGCCCGTCTTCTAAGCGTGTGGTGAAGTGGAAGAAACTGACTCAGTTTGAGGTATTAGAAGAGCGTGAGTTAGGTGGAAAATACATACCCATCGTGCCTGTTTATGGTATCCGCTATTTCAAAGACGGCAAGATTCGCCACATGGGCATGGTCAGGATGGGCAAAGATCCCCAACGCATGGTCAATTTCTGGCAAACGGCAATGACCGAGCTTGTAGCCTTAGCTCCCAAAACCAAGTGGGTAATGGCTGAAGGTCAAGATGAAGGTTATGAAAACGAATGGGCGCAGGCTAACGTAAAAGCGACCGCTATCCTACATTACAAACAGAAAGATGTGGATGGCCAGCCCGCTCCGCCCCCCGAAAGGCTACAACCCGAAGCCCCTCCGGCGGGAGCGATAGAATTAGCTTTAACAGCCAGTCAAAACCTTAAACGTGTCCTTGGGGTCTTCGATCCAGCCGTTGAGACAGGTGGCCCTCGATCAGGTAAGGCTATTCGAGCCGAACAATCTCAGGGTGAAATCACTAATTTCCATTTCTATGACAACTTAACACGCTCAATTAAGCACGTTGGACGCATTATTCTCGATTACATACCGATTTACTACGATACAGAGCGCGTTTTACGCATTATTGGGGCAGATGGCAGGCCAAAACTCACCTCAATCAACCAAATGCAACAGGATACAGGCAAGATTCTTAACGATGTAACCGTAGGTGAGTACGATGTGGTGATGGAAACCGGCCCCGGTTACGACACGAAACGGCAAGAAGCGGTGGAAAGCATGACCGCGCTACTGAACGTCGATCCTGATTTAATGAAAGTCGCTGGAGACTTGATATTTAGAAACATGGACTTCCCCGGAGCTGAAGTTATTGCAGACCGGATGGCTGCGGCTAATCCTTTGGCGCAGATTGAAGAAAACAAAGACATCCCCCCTCAAGCCCAGATGATGATTAAGCAATTGCAGCAAAAGTTACAACAGTCTCAGCAAGAAATGCAGCAAATGGGCTTAGAGCTTAAATTCAAGCACGGTATTGAGCAGATGAAGCAGACAGGTGAGACTCAACGCACTCACATGGAATTGATTACCAAGGCTCATGATGTTGATACCCGCGAAAAGACCTCAGTGCACGACACCAACACGCGCGCGCAAACGGCTATCACCGTAGAAGACTTAAAAGCTCACACGGCTTTGTTGTTAGCTCGAATCGATGAGCGGATGGCAGATAAGGCCGCAACCAGCACAGCGGAGTCTGCAACAGAATGACATTTGACCTGATTCCTAAGTACCACAAGGAAGTTGGCGAGTGTGTGATTTTCATAAAAGACGGGGGAGTTGGTTGGCTATGCACCGGTTTGGGGTTCGGAGTGTATGGCATTACTGAAATTGCTTCATATCGGGCATGGCTTGACGTATACGAGAGAAAGATTCGGAGTGGACAACTCACGCGCCAGAAAGCCGTTCAAAAAGCCGTTGTCGAGGATAAGCCGGTCCCTCCGGTCAAAAGAGCTTGTAGAAAGCGGATTGATAAATTGAGAACCTACGGACCTCGATACGGTTCGCGTCTTTTGGAGCCACATCAACAGCCCTTCGATTGTGATCTAGCGGTCCTAGAGGAAGTTTGTATTACCACCGATGACGGCTTGGAGAGATTTGAGCCTGTCTCGCACTTTATAGACTTTCAAGCAACAGCATAATCGGCCCGGCTCCGTCAGCCGGAAATCAGGAGTTTTGAATGTCTGACAAAAAATCGACTGCCACAGTCGTTACCAGTGGAAACTTGTCTGAATTTAACGCTAAGAAAATGGATTTACCCCCACCTGTTGCCGAGGTCAAGGCAGAATCGGCTGAAGAAACCAAGGCCGAGCTTAAACCAGAAGTAAAGCCCGAAGAAACGCACGGAGAGGCCGTAGAAACCCCCGAAGAGAAGCGCAAGCGCGAGACTAGGGAGCGTTGGGATAAATTGACCACAGACCGCCGTGAGGCTTTGGATAAGGTTGCGGCCCTAGAAGCAAAGGTAGCGGCACAAGAGGCTAAATTAAACCCGCCTGAGTCTGTACCGGACAAAGAGCCTGACCCCACCCAATATACAGATATTGCTAAATATCGTGATGACCTTAAAAAATGGGAACGCGCTGAGGTCTTGAGAGAGCAGAAAGAAGCGGCTACCGAGGCCGAACAAGCCCGGATTGAGTCGGAGTGGACAGACCGCATTAAGCACGCTGTAACTGCTATTCCCGACTTTCAATCTACGGTTAACAGTACGAATGTAGCTGTACCAGATTGGGTACGTGATGCAATTAAGTCCTCTGAGCTTGGCCCGCAGATTCTTTATCGCTTGGCTAAAGACCAGGAAGAAGCTGAAAAGATTAACAAAATGACCCCAGTGGCCGCTGTTCGATATATTGGCAAACTGGAAGCCGCTCTGGACAAAAATCCAGAGGAAAAAGCAGAAGAAAAACCAGTACCGAAGGCATCGAACGCACCTGCGCCTATTAACCCGTTGAAGTCTACCCAGACGAATGAAACGCCTGGACGGACCTCCGATGGAACTTGGCAAAGTCAGGCGGCATTTAGAGCCGCCCGTAAAAAAGGGTACAACGGATAAGCATTAAAAAACGCCGGTATCCCGGCATTCGCCCGCCAGCGTAAAGGCATTCGTACTGACTCCGCGTAAGTGAGCCGTAAAGCAATAAACCTCACTTAACCTATGGAGTCTCAAATGTCTAATACTTTACTGACTATCTCGGACATCACGCAAGAAGCGTTGATGGTTTTAGAAAATAACTGCGTTTTTGCAGACGGTGTAACCAAAGAATACGATGACCGTTTCGCGGTGGATGGTGCCAAAATTGGTGCCACTATCAACGTTCGTCGTCCTGGTCGTTTCATTGGTACAACTGGCCCTAACCTAAATGTAGAAGATTTCAACGAAACCTACGTACCCGTTACTCTCACGACCCAATTTCACGTTGATGTTCAATTTAACACCCAAGATTTAACGTTGAGTTTGGATGACTACTCTAAACGTGTTCTGAAACCCGCTATCGCTGCTATCGCCAACAAGGTAGATCGTGATGGTTTGACGATGGCTAAAAACAACACTGCCAACACCGTTGGTACTGTTGGGACACTCGCTAACGCATTCTCAACCTACCTAACCGCCGGTGCTTATCTGGACTCTGAAGGTACGCCTAAAGACGGTGAACGCCGTATCTATGTGGAACCTTTCACCTCTGCCGCTTTGGTAGATAACCTGAAAGGTTTGTTTAACCCACAAGCCAATATCGGTGAGCTGTACAAGAAAGGATTGATGGGTAAAGAGCACGGTGGTATGGACTGGTACATGGATCAGAACGTTGTTAATCACGCATGGGCTTATGGCACTTCTGCTGTAACCGTGGCCGTGAATCAAACCTCTGCTGGCCTTGCGACTGGTTGGGCTGCTAGCTCTACCCTGACCATATCTAACACTGGTTCTTGCCAACTTAACCCCGGTGATGTTATTCAAATCGCTGGTGTTTATGGTGTCAACCCACAAAACCGTCAATCCTACGGCAAACTGCGTAATTTCGTAGTGACGACTGCAATGGCCGCTGGTGGTACTTCGGTTACTGTCTCCCCTGCTATCATCTACGGTGGACAGTTCCAAAACGTATCCAACACCCCTACGGCAACCGCAGCGATCACCGTTTTGGGTGTAGCCGCATCTGCCGCAACGCAAAACACGACTGCTCAAAACATTCTCTGCCATAAAAACGCTTTCACCTTGGCAACGGCTGATTTGGTAGTACCAAGCGGTGTTGATTTTGCTGGACGTGCATCCGACAAATCTTCAGGTCTGTCGATTCGTGTAGTGAAACAATACACGATCAACAACGACTCGATCCCCACTCGTTTGGATGTATTGTACGGCTGGGCTCCCTTGTACCCAGAACTTGCTTGCCGCGTAACCAGCTAATCAACCTCATAGCGCCTTCGGGCGCTTCTTTATTTAGGAGACTCACATGTCTGCACCCAATGTAGTTACTTCATTACCCGCAACGCAAGCGGTCTACGCACCTGAACAAAACGGCCTGACTAATCCGAACGTAGGTATTGCAGCCGGTACAAATGCCCGCCGCCTGCTCTGTTCATTCCGTGGCGCAAATCTGAATACCACGGGCGATACGATGATTTCCCCAGTCATCAATTCGGCTAGTTACATCGTCACTGATGTAGTGTTTACGAACGCCTCTATAAGCCTTTCAACCGCTCTTGCAGCCGTTAATACTGGCGCTGCTGGTGCTGGTAACGTAGTGGTAGCGAACGTCGCACTAAGCGGTAATACAGGCCCAACAGTAGCAATCTTCCCAACTGTCGTTACAGCTACTAAAGCTCTTAATCTCTCCGCTCAAAACATGTATTTGAACGTGGGGACTTCTCAAGGTGCTGCTGCGACGATGGATGTTTTTGTCTATGGTTACGACGTAAGCTAAACCCAAAGGGGCTTCGGCCCCTTAACTTTTGGAGAATTTATCATGGCAGGAAATACAAAAAGTATGGGTGTTGCTTACCGCGATCAACTGGTTCAAGGCACATCTACTAACGACAACGCAATTACAGGTGATATTGGGGAATTGGTCAGCTCAACCATTCCGGTAGCTTCAACTGTTTCCTTGACATCTACGACCGCTGCAAACATTACCTCAATCGTTTTAACTCCGGGCGATTGGGATATTGATGCTTTAATTGACTTCGCACCCGCCGCAAGTACCAGCGTTACGCAACTTAATGTCAGTATTTCATTAACCTCTGCTACTTTAAGTAGTCAGCCCGGCGGTTCTGGGTTAGACCCTGATGCAACGACTACAATAAATTCGGCAGCATACGTGCCAGCGGCTTTGATGGCTTATTCGGCTGGTACGGTAAGGCTCTTAATTGCCGCCACAACTACTGTCTATCTGGTAGCTAAAGCGACCTTCTCGGTTAGCACCATGACCGCTTACGGTACAATCCGCGCTCGCCGGTGCCGTTAAAATGACAACCACTGTTGCCTTAAAACCAGCAGGCCCAACCTCCGTAGTCTCTGTTACTGGTTCTTCCAGTACGGCGATTACGGTTTCCCCTTCAACCACGGAACTTTCGAACTTAGCAGCATTTTGGAATTCTAGCGCTTCAGTCACAGTTGCTATTAACATCACCCCAAGCGCTGTAACCGCAGGAGCGGCTGTTTTACCAACAGCGGGTTCTCCTACCAATACTTTCGTCTTACCACCCGCGGCAATAAATCCTTTAATTTTAGAAGTCCCTTCCGGTGGGTTTAGCGTGACAATGATTGGTTCGGCTGCAGGCCCTTCTTTGGTGTATGTGACTCCGTTAGCGTCAATGTGACCAAATTAGTCATATCTGGTGCTGAAAAAATCCGGCAACTGCAAAACGAATCAGCAAAACTCCCACAATTAGAGCTTCGCACAGAGCATTATTTTGCTGATGGGTGTTATGTGCGTCAAATGTATCAGCCCAAAGGGGTTTTGGTGGTAGGAAAACAGCACAAACGTGAGCACCTAGTGATTTTGCAATCCGGGCATCTTGCGATAGTTAACGGTGATGAACGCACAGAGTTAGAAGGGCCGGTAGTAATAATCGCTCCAGCCGGGTCGAAGCGAGCGATCTTAGCTCTTACCGATTCCGTCTACCTTAACGTACACCGTACAGAAAACACTGATCTTGAACAAATTGAAATTGAATTAATTGAGCCCGATGAAAGTGCATTATTTGATGCACATAATCAGCTTAAACCAATCTTATTAAGCACTGAGGAATAAATTATGGTTTGGGTCGCTACAGCAATCGCAGGGTCTTCGTTATTGGGGGCTTATTCTGCCAATAATGCAGCCAATGCGCAATCTACCGCCGCAAATAATTCTCTTGCTTTTAACAATAAGATGTTTAATACAGTTAATAGCAATGAAGCCCCATATTTGCAGACCGGAGCACAAGCCTCTCAACAGCTATCAGCCATGATGCCGCAATTGACATCATCTTTCACCAATGCTGATTTAAACGCGAATCTAGCCCCTAACTACGCCTTCATGCTGGGGCAGGGTCAAGGGCAGGCTCAGAACGTAATGGACGCGACCGGAGGGCTGGTATCGGGTAATACTTTACAAGGTCTGAATTCCTTTACACAGAATTACGCCCAAAATGCGTATCAAAATGCTTTTAACAATTGGCAAACCAACAATAGCAACATCTATAACCGTCTGTCAGGTATAGCCGGAATTGGCATAAACGCTGGAAATACAGTTGCGGGGGTAGCTAATAATTCTGCTAATAACGCCTCAAGTCTTTATGGTTATCAGGGCAACGCTCAAGCCAACGGCCTTAATAACATGGCCAACTCAATAAGCGGCGGTGCAAATACATACGCAGGCTATAACTACCTCAACTCCATGAACCCAAACAATAGCCCAACCTCCACGAACCCAAACAATAGCCCAGGGCCCGGTTAATCATGCCAATGCCAGATGCCAGTTCAATAACGCCCATTCAACCCCCTAATCTAAATTCGCTTTCTTCTATGGTGAATTTGGGGAACCAAGCGTTAGATATGCAGTACAAGCAGGGGACGATGCAGTCTAGGATTGCGCAACAGGCTGCTCAATCTTCGCAAGCACAAAGTCAAGCCGGTTTAACGGGTATAGATTTAGAGAGAGCTCAACAGGCCAACAACGAGCGTATAGATTTGCAAGGTTTTATGTCTAACCCTGATAATTGGCAGACTAATGGCAAAATTGACATGGATAAGCTGAATTCTGCTGTCCCAAAGATCGCGCCTTATACTGGCGCAGAAGTTTTAACGAAACTTGGAACCCTATCCACAAACGAAACTACCGCTGCCAGTGCTAAACAGAACCTAACACAAACCCAAAGAGCGCTGGTTAGTAATCCTATGGCTGTATTAGGACGGGCTGGAGTTCAAGACCCAAAAGCTTACATTTCTGCTTTGCAGGATGTGATTAACCAAAATCCAGACAACAAGGACATTGCCAACCTAGCTAAAGCGAATCAAAGCACTATTTCTGTGCTGCCCCCCGGTGCCGACTTAGCCAAGGGCGCGATTATTGCCAGTCAAAGCTTAATGAGTCCGACTGAGCAACAAAGCGCCTTGTCTCCCACGGCTTTAATGGTCAATACTGGCGGATCGCTGGCACCTGTGGTTAATCAACCCGCTGTGGGTGGTAACGCTCCGACCATTACTCCCACTGGTGGCCCGAGAATTGGAACCAGTCTCTCTCCGCAAGCAATCACTGACCCTGCTGGAAACCTGCATATTGTGGGGGGTGGGGGTGGAGTGCCTTCTGCTGGTGGCGTAGCCGGTTCAAGTCAGGGGCAGCCATGGATCAATGGTCCGCAAGCCGAGCTTCAAAAGGGCGCTGCTGGTGAAATCCAGACGGTACGCGGTGCCGCTGATAACACCTTGGCGATCCGCAACCTGAACGACACGATTCTCAAGTTGTCGTCTGATACCAAAACAGGTCCGGGAACGGAAACATGGCAAAAGATTTTCGGCGCAGTAGCGGCTCCGTTTGGATTAAGCCCGACTGTCAATTATGAGGAAATGACAAAGTTTCTGGCTCAAAAGAACACGCAAGCCCTGCAAGCCATGGGGATGAGTGTCACCAATCAGCGACAAGACCTTATCTCTGCTGGCACAGGTTCTCCTGAATACTCAAAAGAGTCTTTGCAGGAAATCACCAAGTACACCGATTCCCTGAATACGGGCCTCAAGAACTTTCGGGAAGGCTTGGACAAAGCCGTGGGGACTGGGCCGACGCAGAACCCGGCTAACCTGCTTCCGTTTAAGGCTGCATGGGCGCAAAACGCCGATCCTACCGTATTCCGAATCATGGACGATATGCGCCGTGGTGATACGCAGGATGTGGAAAAGATGAAAAAATCCATGAGCATTACTGACTGGGCAAGAGTCCAGCAACAGTACTCTAACATCAAGTCCCTTTCGCGTTTTGGTCGGCTTCAATGACCGATGATTTCGACGCAGCCGATGCCGCTTTCGGGAAAGTAAAGCCCGGGGCCATTGTTGCCACTCCTGATGACTTTGCGACTGCTGACAGCGCATTTTCTGGTGGGCGCAGCGTTGGCGCATCAAAAGCGGATCAGATTCCCGGCCAGATCATGGCGAGCGGGAAGTATATCCCTGCCACGAATCCTGCTGTAGTAGCGCACCCAGAACCGTCTTTGCTGGAAAAGTATGTCACAGGGCCAATCTCTGCCGCGACTTCTGCCGCAACTGGGATCATCGGTCAGGGTGTTGGGAATGTGTACGGGCTGGCAAAAGAGGTTGCTTCTGGCAAGTTTGGAACACCGGAAGGCACACAATTAGCCAATGATGAAGCCATCAAGATGGCAAATCAGATTGCTGAAAAGCCCCACAGTCAGGCGGCGGCGGATTATCTCGGCTGGCTTGGAAGCGCTTTCGATGATTCCAAATTGGGCGGCTTGGGTCCGGCTGAATTCTTTGGGATTTCCGGGACTATTCCTAGTGTTCAGGAAGCCGCTGCTGGTGGAAAATTGTTGTTCAATGCGGGAAAACCCGCTGCGTTAGTTGGCGACGCTGCTACTGCCGGGAGTGTTGGTGCTGCTGGTGTGTTACCGGCTGAAATGGCGAAGGCTACAGTGGCGAACGCAAGCCCGGAATTGCAATCTGCCGTGAATACTGCGATTCAGAAGGGGCAACCATTGAACGCCGAAGTCCTCTCTCGCCATGCCGAAGCTGATTCGTTGCCTGTTCCGGTAAGATTGACCGCAGGACAGGCTACGCAAGACCCCGTTATCCTCTCTCAAGAGCAGAACATGAGGGGAGCGCAACCTGCGTTAGCCCAGCGGTTCAACGAACAGAACGGGCAGATGATAGGGAATGTCAACGCCATTCGGGAATCTGCTGCCCCGGATATTTACACTTCAAGCAAGCCCGAATTGGGATCGCAGATCATCAACGGGTACGAGACAAAAGACGCTGCTTTAAAGGCCGACATTTCCGCCAAATACAAGGCTCTTGAGGACGCCAACGGGGGGCAATTCCCTCTCGATGGTAAGGCCTTTGTGGATAATGCCGATACCGCGCTGCACAAAGCCCTTTTGTATAACGAAGTCCCTGCTGGCTTGAGAAGTACGCTAAACGATTTGCGCCAAGGCGGGAGCATGACTTTTGAGGATTTTGAGTCATTGAGAACCAACCTCGCCAGAACCATGCGCTCACAAAGTGCTGACGGGAACGTCAAAGCTGCCGCAGGGGTGATTCGGGACGCGCTGGAAGAAATGCCGATGCCTGCCGGTGCGGAACCTCTTAAACCCCTTGCGGATACCGCTAGGGCCGCTGCAAAGGCACGCTTTGACCTTATTGGTGCTGACCCTGCTTATAAGGCTGTCGTGAACGGCACGGCCTCCCCTGACGCATTTGTGGGCAAGTATGTTGTTGGTGGTGATTTGGGCGATGTACAGACCATGAAGGTGAATCTGTCCCATGATCCCGTAGCTCAACAGGCTATGACAGCCGGAACCTTGGATTTTCTCAAGGAACGGGCCGGGATTCTTGATAACCAGGGGAACTTCTCGCAGTCGGGATTCAATCGCGGGCTGGAAAAGATCAGGCCAAAATTAGGCACCATTTTTGAGCCAGAAACGGCAAATCAGGTACAAACCCTCGGAAATGTGGCAAGATATACCCAAGCCCAACCAAGAGGATCATTTGTCAACAACTCCAACACCCTTACTGCGTTACTCTCTTCAGGGGCTAAATCTGCCGCAGAAGGGGCAACGAATGTGGCATTTAAAGGCGTCCCGGTAGGCACATGGGCAAGAACAATTCTAGGAAATCGTGCTACATCCAAGACGGTGAACCAATCCCTGAAGCCGGGGGCTGGGATTCTTTTGAAGGACATCCGGTAGGGAAGTTGTTAGCTCTTTTGTTGGCGGTTTTCCTTACTGAAAAACTCAATACCAAGTCTGCTGAGGAGAAATCGTTAGCACCTTACGCGGGTTTGGATTACAAAGAACCGAAGTAACCAGATCGCCCCACAAACAGAAGCCGCCTAATCAGCGGCTTTTTTTATTCCTGTTGAGGACCCTCCATGACCACTGTTTACTTATCCCCCATCGGTAATGGGGTTGCATTCCTATTGGCCAATGGAACCCCGAATAATGGCGGTTTCATCAATACTTATCAGGCCGGTACATCAACTCCGTGTCCGACTTATACCACATCCGCGGGATCAATACAAAACGCCAACCCCATAGTCTTAGGGGTTGATGGAAAAGTCGCTAATGAGATTTGGTTGACCGCCGGACAAGCGTACAAATTCATTATTACCGATTCAGCCGGAAATCCCATCGGTCCCACCTTAGATAACCTCTATGGTATTAACGATCCTGTCCTAGACCCGGCTATTCCTACGCCCTCTGAGTGGATTCTGTACGGCGGAACCCCCTCTTATCTCTCAGGTACTTCATTCTCTGTTACTGGGAATCAAGTCGCTATTTTCAACCCCATGCGCCGGATACAAGCCTCAATCTCTACGGGCACTCTAGTCTACGGAACCATCTCCACTTCAGTTTATGCGGGCGGGATAACGACCGTCACCATGACAATGGACGGTGCCTCTTTAGACTCAGGTTTGACCGCAGTTTACTATGGTATTTTATCCGCCCTCCATTCGAGCTATCCAGTAGTAGTAGGAGAGGCTCCGTTTGTTATCTCTACAGGCACGGCTGATGCGATATTGGCAACAATAGTCACCACAGCCACAACATTGACCAATGGATTTCAACTTGAATTGCAGGTTATTTATCCAAATGCGACCACTACGCCAACGCTTGATCTGATATTAGGCTCAACAGATACCGGGGCCTTTCCGATTGTTAAATATAACAATCTTCCATTGGTTGCCGGTGATATTACAGGCGGTTGTCTTTGCCAATTCAGATGGGCTACGGCGTATAACGCGTGGATTTTAATAAACCCGGCCTTTGGGCCAATATACCCTTGGTCTGTTACGGGGCAGGCGCTTGTTTATCACAGCGGCACAACTTTAACTGTTCCTCCTGGTTTTGGTTTCAAAGTAACCGTACAGGGCGGCGGTTCTGGTAGTTCTCAGGTTCCCGGTAATGGGGCTTTATCAAGCATTAGTTTTAACTCAGTCACGGTAATCGCTGCCGGAGGGGTTACTGGGGCCGGGTACGGTTCACAAGCCGTTGCGTCTGGTGGCGATCTGAACATATCAGGCGGTATTGGTAGTACTACAGGATCAAGCGGAGGGCTTATGGGGCAACTTCCCACCCCTACCGGGTACGGGTTCGGTGGGTCAATGAACGCTGGCGCCAATTTTCAATCCCAAGGAAGTTCTGGGGCTACCGCAGTTAAGTATTTCACTGCTATTTCCACCTCTCAAGTCATGACTATCGTTGTGGGTGGTGGGGGTGGGAACGGTGGGCAGGGTATTGTGATAGTGGAGTTCTAAGATGACAACCCCACTAGACATTATTAAAGGCTCTTTAAGGGCAATAGGTTCTTTAGCATCTGGCGAAATACCTGATTCAGCGTCATCAAACGATGCGCTCGCGTTAATGAATGACATGCTGGATCAATGGTCAAATCAGAAACTATTGGTCTTTGCTGTTCAAGAAGTTATCCATGAATTAACAGGTGGGCAGTATATTTACACCATTGGCCCCGGAGGTAATGTTGGATGTTCTTTTACAGGTTCAGTCAGTGGCAATGTCCTAACCGTTTCAGCCATAGCGTCAGGAGCTTTATCGGTGGGTCAGGTAATCTCTGGCAGTGGGCTCGCAAGCAACATCTCAATTACCAGTCTAGGAACGGGCGTAGGTGGGAATACAACAGCGGCCATTGGAACCTATTATCTGAACACGACAGCCTCGTTCGTGTCGGGCGCTCTGACTTCCAGTGCCCCCCGTCCGGTGAGGATCAACTCAGCATTTGTGCGGGTGTCAAACTCGATCACAGGGACGCTCGACTTTCCAGTCGCGGTAATCTCTTATGAAGACTATGAAACAATAGGCATTAAATCCTTGCCCGGCCCTTGGCCTAGAGCGGTCTACTATCAGCCATCAGAACCTTTGGGAGTCCTTAATTATTGGCAGAATCCCTCACAAGGGGAGATGCACTTATTCTGTGACTCCCTCCTTAATAAATTTAACACCTTAAACGACACGATCACTTTACCTCAAGGCTACAACATGGCTTTGAGGTGGAATCTGGCGGAGCTTTTGATGCCTGAGTATGGCAAAAACGATCCTGTAATAGCGCAAATGATTACAACGAATGCTGCTAAATCTAGGGGCTGGATTAAATCTGTGAACATGAAACCGCAACAAATGCAAAGAGTTGATGGTGCGATTGTGAATGGGAACCCTGCTGATAGCGGCTGGATAATGCACGGTGGATTTCTTTAGCCATGGACTTTAATTTTATCGGCGCGGCCTATGATGCCCCTTCGCTTTATCAAGACTCTCAGGAATGTATCAATCTCCGTCCTGAGGTCGATCCCGCTAAGAATCCCGGCACTCCTTCTCTTGGGATTCAACCTTCTCGCGGGGTGATGGCTTTATATCCAACGCCGGGTTTAGTTTATAAACTACAATTACCCAATGTCGGCCCTGTAAGGGCTATGCACACTCTTCCAGGTGCTTCGGCAATTCTGACCGTTTGCGGGGCATCTGTATATTTAGTCAACTCAAACTGGAATTATCAATACATTGGCGAAATAACATCTTCTCAGGGTTATTGCAAAATCGAAGACAATGCTTTAGATGCCATGATTGTAGATGTAAACGCTCGTTATACCTACAACATAGCCTCTCAAACATTGACCATGATCCCTTATTCTGATGGGTCTTTTATCGGCGGCACTTGTGTTGACGTAGTCGATAATTACTTAGTTTATGGCAAGCCTAATTCCCAGATTTGGGCGGCTACCAATGCTCTCTCGACTGTTACCACGCCGTTGAGCTTTGCGTCTAAGTTTGGCTCATCTGATAACCTAATAGGTTTAATTGTAGACCATCGGCAAGTTTATTTATTGGGTGAGTTTACCTCAGAAGTCTGGGTTAATACTGGCGGTTTTCCTTTTCCGTTCTCTATCGTCCCCGGTTCATCAATGCAACACGGCTGTGCGGCGGTGGGGTCTATTTCTCGCCTTGGCAACTCTTTTGCTCTATTGACTCAAGACACTCGTGGGCAAGCGATTGTTGCCCAACTGAATGGATATGCAATGCAGAGAATTTCTACCCATGCAGTAGAAAATACAATGGTCGGGCAAACCGTATCGGATGCCATTTCTTATACTTATCAGATTGAAGGGCACGAACTCTATGTCCTAACTTTTCCCA
>Ga0209083_1002373_pt1 | contig 18084 bp, 17 predicted proteins | sample AM7aDNAmetaG_FD_184132 | JGI IMG/M metagenome (GOLD analysis project Ga0209083, IMG submission 184132) | Freshwater microbial communities from Finland to study Microbial Dark Matter (Phase II) - AM7a DNA metaG (SPAdes) (version 3) | ecosystem: Environmental > Aquatic > Freshwater > Lake ...
ATAATTATAACTACAAGACAATACTGCATAATTATCATAAGGTTCATATAACCCCACATGGGAAATAGCCTCTTTTCATCTCTCTCTTTTCATAAAATGTTAAATTTGTTTAACGAAATGTGAAAAACGAGCTAAAAGGTATGACTTATTAATTTGGCATTGACAAATTAATTTTGAAAGCGTTAACTACCTTAAATATTTAATTTAATAAATATCCTCTGGTAACCGAAAGAACTATTGATGATGGATAACAAACAAGATTTATCAAAACGCTACGAAATATCTTATGAAAAAAAGAATACGAATCTTCTAATTAATCTCACAGGAGAGTTCGGACTAAAAAACCTGAAGCTTTTCACAAATGAAATTAAAAAATCGATCCGCGATCAGAACCCAAACACAATAACTATAGATTTTTCCGGTATATCCTACATAGACAGCGCGGCGGCACTGGCGATAATTCAAATCCAAAAAGATGCCGCGGGAAAAAAAATAAATTGTCTTTTAATAAACTTAAGTGACGAGGCAAAAGGCATTTTCAGCGTCATTCACGGACAAGCGCTGGATCAGGTGCCTTTTAAAACGGATAAGCTCAAAGACAATTTTTTGATCCAGGTAGGTCAAGCATCGCTGGATATTGCTATCGATATTGTTAGCTTTATAACGTTTGTCGGCGAACTGCTCTCAGCCATTGTTTATACTATTTTTCACCCTAAATCCCTGAGGGTTAAAGATATGCTTTTTTACATGCAGCGCGCCGGGGTGGACGGCCTGCCGATTGTCGGCTTGATCAGCTTACTAATCGGACTGATCATTGCCTTCATGTCCTTTTTACAACTCAAGCAAATCGGTGCCAACATTTATGTTCCTTCACTGGTTAGCTTCGCGATGGTCAAAGAATTGGGCCCGATCATGACGGCCATTCTGGTTGCCGGCCGTTCCGGTTCAGCCTTTGCGGCGGAAATCGGCACAATGGTAGTCAACGAAGAAGTTGATGCACTAAATACCATGGGCTTTGATCCTGTTAGATTTCTTGCCGTACCAAAAGTATTGGCAACGATAATAGTTGTTCCTATTTTGACAATCTATGCTGACTTCTTCGGCGTTATAGGTGGATTGATTGTTGGAATAACTGGCCTGGACCTCACTGCGCATACATATCTTGCCCAGTCATTAAAAACCATTAAATTATTTGATATTGTCACAAGCCTGATTAAGGCAGCGGTATTTGCCGGCCTTATTGCCGGAATTGGCTGCCAAAGAGGATTTCAGGTGCGATCAGGCGCGCAAGATGTAGGTAAATATACAACGTCTGCGGTTGTATCCGCAATTTTTCTTATTGTGGTGGCCGATTCGATTTTTGCGGTTACTTTTTATTATATAAAGTAAGGGGAGCTTCTATTGCATTCACCAGACAATAAACCGATAATTGTTGTGGAAAACCTTGCAGCCAGTTTTGGCAGTAATATTGTATTTGAAAACGTGAGTTTTCAGGTGTATAAAGGAGAAAAGCTGGTGATTGTAGGCGAAAGCGGTTGCGGCAAATCAACCCTTTTAAGGATTATGATTGGTCTGCAAAAGCCATCTTCTGGTAAAGTTCTTTTTCAGGGGGTCGATATTACGGAGGCAGGGGAAGAAGACCTGAGTGATTATCGGCAAAATATCGGGGTACTTTTTCAATCAGGCGCATTGTTCAGTTCGATGACATTAAAAGAAAACATTGCCCTGCCCCTGTGGGAATACACAAATCTCGATTCCGCAATGATAAATATGATTATCAAAATGAAACTGGGCATGGTTAATCTGGCCGGATATGGAAACCATTATCCATCGGAACTTTCCGGCGGCATGAAAAAGAGGGCAGGAATCGCCAGGGCGATGGCGCTTGACCCTATTGTGCTTTTTTTTGATGAACTTTCCGCCGGACTTGATCCGGTCACTGCCGTCGAGCTGGACGATCTGATCATAAAAACTAATGAGGCTTTGGGAACAACTATGATAATTGTAACTCATGAGTTGGAATCAATTTACAAGATTGCCGACAGAGTAATAATGTTGGATAAACAAGCAAAAGGCATCATCGCCGAAGGAGATCCTCGAGAATTGAAAGAAAAAGCAACTGACCATAGAGTGCGCAGTTTCTTCCTCCGGCAAATGACTAAACCTGATCTACAGGATGGATTCTATGTCAAGTAGAAGCTCAAAATTTTTAATTGGCCTTTTTGTTATTACCGGTGTGATGATGTGTGTGGTCATCATAATTTGGGTCGGTGCGGCCGACCTTTTCATGAAAGGATCAACCTATGTTACATATTTTGATGAATCGGTTCAGGGCCTGCAAGCTGATTCCGCGGTTAAATACCGCGGTGTTGAAATTGGAAAAGTGGCGAGCATTAAGGTGGCTCCTGATTACAAATTGATCGAAGTCGCCATGAAAATCGACTTATCTGCGGATTTGCAGTACAACACTACCGCCCAGTTGCGAACACTAGGCATTACCGGGATCGTTTTCATTGAACTCGACCGCCTCAAAAAAAATGACAGGTCCAGTTCCCCGATTATTAACTTTACAACGGTTCACCCGGTGATCCCTTCTCGCCCTTCTGAAATCAGCCGTTTTTTGTCTGATACAGACGAGCTAATGCAAAACATCAAAGAAATTGATTTTAAAGGCATATCCGATCAGTTGAAAAACACAACCAAAGCTATTGAAACTTTTATGGCCGGGAAACACACAAACAACATAATGGCCAACATGGAATCAACATCTGCTAATCTGGATAAATCAGTGGAAAATTTTCGCATAACCTCGGAAAATTTGTATAAACTTTCAGAAAGATTGAATAATAATCCATCGGAATTGCTCTTTGAAAGACCGGTGCCGCCGAAAAAAATTATGGAATGACAGGGGAAGCGATATGGAAAAATATTCAACATCCGCAAAATACAAAAAACAAATTTTCTATATTATTTCCCCTTTTCTTATTATTTGCTTCCTTGTCCTTCAAGGTTGCGCAAACAGCGGAAAACCACGTTACGATGTTGAAAATTACCTTTTAGACTATCGGGCTCCAACCTTCGAGAATAAAGCCAGGCTGAACACAACAATCAGGCTTCATCGATTTACAATTGCCTCTGTCTATAACACCCAAAACATGATTTTCCGTACAGATGATTATACTCTTGACTCTTATAATTATAACCGCTGGGCAGTAAACCCTGCTGATATGACTGCTGATAATTTATTGCGGGACATGCAGGAAAGTGGGCTTTTCCGTGCCGTGTTTTCCCGATATACTGTAGAAGAAACCCGTTTTCTTCTTCAAGGAGGAATTAATGATTTCTTCTTGCGCATAGGAGAAAATGGTAAGTTTGCCGTTATCAGTTTGGAGATAACGCTGAAAGATTCACTACGGCAGGAAGCGACAAAACAAATAGTTTTTCAAAAAAAATACAGCCGCGAAGAATTGCTGACCGACCAATCACCGCATGGCTACTGTCAGGCGATGAGCAAAGCACTAAAGAACCTTTCGCAACAAATCACTACTGATGTTTATGAAGCGATTAAGACATCTTCAAACTAGCCTGAAAAACATTGATCATTTGATCATGAATCAAACCATTGGAAGCAAGAATATTAGGCGAAGAAATATCCCACTTACCGCCGGCAATGTTCGAGATAACTCCTCCCGATTCTTCCACCATCAGGCATCCGGCAGCCATATCCCACGGCATTAGCTTTAATTCCCAAAAGCCATCAAAGCGGCCGTCAGCAAGATAAGCAATGTCCAAAGCGGCCGCTCCGGCACGGCGAATGGCCTGTGCTTCCATAGCCATCAAATTAAAATGTTTTATATTGTTCTCTTTGCTCACGCGAATGTCATAAGGAAAGCCGGTTGCCAAAAGACTGCGGGAAAGTGTTGTCGTTTTGGAAACCTTCAACTTTTTACCATTCAAATAAGCGCCCTTGCCTCGCTCAGCAACAAACATATCTTGCCGCAGAGGGTCATAAATAACGCCCAGAACAATCACACCTTCATTTTCCAGAGCGATGGAAACACAAAAAACAGGATAACCATGAGCATAATTTGTCGTCCCGTCAAGGGGATCAATTATCCAGCGCATCTTCGCCTGCGAATTTTGAGCCGGTGATTCCTCCGATAAAATTCCATGGTCCGGAAAGCTGCTGTTGATAGCCGCAATGATCAAATCTTCGGACATTTTATCTGCCTCAGTAACCAGATTGATCTCACCTTTGTAATTAATTTCGTGCTTAGAATTAAACTGTTTCTTGAGAATTGTACCTGCATCTCGTGCCAGATTTATAGCAAAGTCCTTCAGTTCCTTCATAAAGAAACTCTCCTGAATATATTTAGACAACAATAGCAATTGATCATTAAACCATCAACCACAAAGAATGGTAAGCTTAATCTTAGAAGTTGCGCAACAGAAAAATTAATGTTAAAGAGTGGCAAAGTAAATATTATTATTGGTAATGCATTTATGAATGAAGAAAAAATCAATAATACTTTCCTTTCTCTAAAAGAAACAAGAAAAGCTTTAGGGCTTACGTTGAAGGATATATTTCAGCGCACGAGAATCACCGCCGTTAATCTTGAAGCTATTGAAAACGGCGACTTGCATCTGTTGCCTGCACCAATCTATACAAGAAGTTTTATCAAAACTTATGCTCGAACCCTGGGTGTTGATAGCAACCCCCTTCTCGAAAGCTACGAAGAGTATCTTAGCTCCCTCCAAATAGTGGAAGCTCCAGCACCTGAAAATCTAACGGAAAATATTTCTTTTCTGGACAAAATCGTCCAATATAAAGCTTATTTGTGGACTGCTGCCGCTTTGATTTTTATTATTATAGTGTCATTACCTACTTTATTGCAACATCAGTCGGCAACTGATATAAATAGCAACCCGCCAGGAAAAATGACAGCGATTGACACGGAAAAAAAGGTGGATACTTTATCCCCGCAAACCAAAGAAGCGGTCCCTGTGAATGAACAGACAAAAGCTATCCCCCCGTCTGCCTCAAATGAAACAAATAAAATTAAACAAATTCCGGCGCAGTCAAATGCTATCCTGCCGGAAATTGCCATAGTGGCACCAGGCGTTCAAAAACCACGGGCAGTAGCAGAAAACAAAGAGGGCAGCCTTTTAATTATTGAAGCTACAGAAGAAACATGGATAAGAATAAAAGCCGACCAGAATCCATCATATCAAATTATCTTAAAACCAGGAGAAAAAATTAAGCGCAAGGCAGCGAGCTTTAACATGGACGTTGGTAACGCCGGCGGGATTAAGATCCAATTTAAAGGTAAAAATATTGAGAATACAGGCAAATCTGGAGAAGTCATCCACTTGCAACTACCATAACTTAAAGAATGAAACTTCACGAGGTAATAGGAATGGGTATGCAGGAACTTTTGATAATATTAGTAATTATTCTAATTATTTTTGGTGCCGGGAAACTACCGGAAATTGGTTCTGCTTTGGGCAAAGGAATCAAGAATTTCAAGAAAACAATGAACGACAACAACGAAATCGCCAATCAACTGCCTAAAAAAGATGATGAGAAAAAATAGATTGGCTGATTGTTGGAATTGTCTTTATCATGGGATCATGTAAAAAAGGCAGTATCAGCAATGACCCTGCCTTTTTTGCAAATATATTTTTTTACAAAACTTTTTCCGCACAATACAGACTTCAAGACTAAAATGGAACATCATCCATTGGCGTACTGCTACTGGCTATATTGGTTGACGTGGAATCGGAAGATGATTCATCTGCTTTATTCTGGCCTTTTGAATCCAGCATTTGCATATTATTGGCTACTATTTCCGTGGTGTAGCGTTTGACGCCTTCCTTGTCTTCCCATGAACGGGTTTGAATCCGACCTTCAACAAAAATTAACTTACCTTTGACCAAATAATTTCCGCATATTTCTGCCAATTTCCCAAAGGTAACTATTCTGTGCCACTCCGTTTTTTGAACTTTTTCTCCATTTTTATCTTTCCACTGTTCGTCCGTAGCCAAATTGAAGTTAGTAACCATTGCGCCATCGGGCGTATAACGGACCTCCGGATCTTTACCCAGCCTGCCGACCAAAATCGCCTTGTTTACCATTTTTTCCCCCTCTTATTTTAAATATTTATATATAATACATAAGATAATCGTTTGTAGCAAATACATTTTTCCTTAATTTTTCAATCAGGACACTACTACATAAAACCACAATCAAGCTTGACTAATTGAGAAAATAAATATAGTCAAGTGACCTTTATAAAAGCGGAGAAATTATGGAAGATAATGACCTTTTAAAGGTTCGCCTAGAAAAAATAGCGGCCTTAAAAGCAGCTGGGGTAGATTTATATCCCAATAATATCCGTCCCCAAAACACAACGGCGGAAATATTAACTGAGTTTGGCAATTCCGAAGCGGAAGCGCTATCTGGACTCACGCAACAATTTTCCATAGCAGGGCGTTTAATGGCCATGCGTAATTTTGGCAAGGCGGCATTTATTAAAATCCAGGACCGTAAAGGCCAGATTCAAAGTTATGTAGCTAAAGACATTCTTAAGGAAAACGCTTTTTTCGTTTTTAAAAAACTGGACATTGGTGATATTGTTTACATTTCAGGAAAACTCTTTCGCACAAAGACTAATGAATTAACCATAGAAGCGCATGATTTACGGCTCTTGTCCAAATCTCTTCACCCGCTTCCGGAAAAATGGCATGGTCTGACTGATGTGGAAACAAGATACCGCCAAAGACACCTTGATTTGATATCCAGCCCCGCGGTTAAAGAAATTTTCTTTCGGCGAAGTCGCATTATCCAACTTATCCGGCAATTTATGGATGATCAGGATTTTCTGGAAGTTGAAACACCGATGATGCAGCCACGCGCCGGCGGCGCCGTAGCCCGTCCTTTTAAAACCCATCATAATTCTTTAGATATGGATTTATACTTACGCATCGCGCCGGAACTTTATTTAAAGCGTCTTGTTACCGGTGGAATGGAAAGAGTCTATGAGATTAACCGGAGCTTCCGCAACGAAGGTATTTCCACTTTTCATAATCCGGAATTTACTATGCTTGAATTTTATATGAGTTACGCTACCCATGAAGATTTGATGTCTTATACTGAAGAGTTGTTTGCTTTTATCGCTAGGGATATCTTCGGCTCTCTTAAGTTCATTTATCAGGGTGCAGAAATCGATTTATCACCCCCATGGCGGCGTATTTCTGTAAAAGATGCTCTTTTGCAGATGGCGGGCATGGATAAATCCACAATAGAAGATCAAACACAAGCCTTAGCTTTCGCCAGAAAAGTTGGCTGCGAGGTCAAAAACACCGATCCTTTAGGGAAGGTATTAATGGCTATTTTTGATGAAGTTGTGGAAAAAAAACTTATCCAACCTACATTTGTGACCGATTATCCGGTGGCCGTATCCCCACTTTCGCGCAGATCAAACAGTGATCCGGATATTGTCGACCGCTTTGAGTTGTATATTTACGGCCGGGAAATTGCCAATGCCTTCTCGGAATTGAATGACCCTGCCGACCAAAGAGAAAGATTTTTGCAACAGCTAAAAGAAAGAGAAACGGGTAATGACGAAGCCCACGAAATGGACGAAGACTATATCCACGCGCTGGAATATGGCATGCCGCCCACAGCCGGAGAGGGAATTGGTATTGACCGCCTGGTAATGCTTTTTACCGATTCAGCTTCCATCAGAGATGTAATTTTATTCCCGCTGCTTCGAACAAAACAGGACGGCGGCGGTTCTGCTAACAATTAATTTGCTCATATATCAGGGATATTATTGATGCCTTACGAATTATTTATAAGTAAACGTTATTTGAAAGCGAAACGCAAACAGGTATTTGTTTCAATTATTACTTTCATCTCAATTTTGGGTATTTTCCTTGGGGTGGCAGCTTTAATCATCGTGCTGGCCGTTATGAATGGTTTTGAAGAAGACCTGCGCTCCAAAATTCTGGGAATTAAATCTCATATTGAATTGACCACCGATATTATGGGACCTATGAAAAATTATCAAATAGTTCGCGAAAGCATTGCCTCAACAGAAGGCGTTATCGCCTCTACTCCATTTATCTACAGTCAGGCAATGATCCGTAGCGGCAACGGTGTGACGGGCGTAATCATGCGTGGTCTGGATACCCAAAGCGCTTTTAAGGTCATTAATTTAGGAAAAATCAAGGAAGGAAATATTGAACATTTAAACAAAATTCCACCGGAAATATCAAAATCTTATAAAAACGAAGATAAGCAATCAGCAGGAATTGTTATTGGCAGAGAAATGGCAAGAAATCTCGGCATTTATCTGCACGATAGTATCACAATAATATCGCCTATTGGTATTTCTACACCTATAGGAATGATGCCACGCATGAAAAAATTCATCGTTGTGGGCATTTTTGAATCTGGATTCTATGAGTATGATTCGACTCTGGCCTATTTATCCTTAAGCAATTGTCAGGATTTCCTGCAAATGGGAGATACCGTTACGGGAATTGATATAAAGGTAGATGATATTTATAAGGCAGACAGCATTGCCCGAAAAATTCAAAGTAAACTTGGATTCCCTTTTCTGGCTCACAACTGGATGCAAATGAACAAGAACCTTTTCTCCGCTTTGAAACTAGAGAAACGTGTCATGTTTATTATTCTGAGCTTAATTGTCCTCGTTGCTGCCTTCAATATAATCAGCGCCTTAATTATGATTGTCATGGAAAAAAACAAGGATATTGCCATTTTAAAATCCATGGGGGCGACTTCCAAAATAATTATGAAAATATTTATCTATCAGGGTTTGATTGTTGGTGTTATTGGCACTTTCCTGGGATGTATCGCGGGGCTATCTGTAGCTTTAAATTTACAGAAAATATCGTTACTTGTGGAAAATATCTTCCACTTCAAGATTTTGCCCGGTGATGTTTATTACCTAAGCGAACTTCCGTCAAAAGTTAATTATCCGGATATAGTTATCATTGTTATTGGTACAATGCTTATTTGTTTTTTAGCAACAATTTATCCTTCTTTCAAGGCTTCGCGGCTTGATCCCGCGGAAGCATTAAGATACGAATAAAATTCTGATCACGAATATAAAAGATGATTATACTCGAAAATTTATCGAAAACTTTTTTTAAAGATGGCAATAAAATTGAGGTTTTACGAGGCCTGAACCTGGAAATTAAAAAGGGCGAATCCTTGGCAATTCTGGGTGTTTCCGGTGCCGGGAAAAGTACCCTTATTCATATTTTAGGCACACTGGATCACCCGACAAGTGGAAACATCTCTATCAATGGAATGAATGTTTTTGACTGGGATGAAAATAAAATGGCCCGGTTTCGCAATTCCAACATCGGTTTCGTTTTTCAATTCAATAATTTACTGCCTGAATTCGATGCCTTGGAAAATACCATGATGCCGGCGTTAATCAGCGGGATGCCCAAGAAGCTAGCGGCACAAAAAGCATTCAGTCTGCTTGAAGAAATGGGATTAGAGAAGCGCACACGGCATAAACCCGGAGAACTATCCGGTGGCGAACAGCAACGAGTAGCTATCGCCCGTGCCTTGGTTATGGAACCGGAAATATTACTTGCCGACGAACCTACAGGAAATCTTGACACGGAGACAGGAAAAAGGATAGAAGATACTCTGGTTAATTTAAATGCGACAAAAAAAATTACTCTTATCATTGTAACACATAACAAATTACTGTCAGAAAGGATGTCCGGAAAGATCGGACTGCGAGATGGGAAAATTTATGATTGCACTTAAAACAATTAGATACATATGCTTAACTTTATTTTTTTTGACAGTTACTTTACTTTCCGCGGCTCATTCTCAGGAAATAAAGAAGATTAGCATCCTGCCTTTTGAAATATACAGCAAAGGCGATGGCACTGCTATCAGGGATTCACTGTATAAAAGTTTGGTAGAGGAATTGAAAAAGGAAAAACTTGTTGAAGTTATTCTGGCGGATGCCTATTTTCGAGACAACATCAAATTTGACCAACGACGGGCAATCGAAATCGGAAAAAAAATGGGTGTTGATTTTGTTGTTTCCGGCAGTTTGACCCAACTGGGCGATAATTTAAGTTTCGACGCCCAAATTATTGATGTTTCCAAAGAAATCGCCTTGTCTGGGTTTTCCACTCAAAGCAAAGGATTAGATGATGTTGGTACGGTGGCAATAAAACTAAAAACAGAAATCCTTACTCGTGCCGGATTAATTCAAAAAATAGTCAAAATTGAAATTAAAGGAAATCGAAAAATTGAAGCTTCGGCTATCCTCCAGCAGATTAAGAGCAAAGTAGGCAAACCTTTTTGGGAAACAGACATTAGCGCCGATATTAAAACTATTTTTAAAATGGGCTTTTTCCTAGATGTAACTGCTGACGCGATATCGACGCCCGAAGGAAAAGAAGTGACATTTACTGTGCAGGAAAAAGGATTAATTTCAGATATCCGGATCAATGGCAATAAAGCCTTAAGTAAAGATGATATTCAGGGAGTTCTGACTATAAAGGTCAGACAGAGCTTGAATCAGGAAAAAATCAAAGCTGATGTGGAGAAGATAAAAAATCTTTATGAAACAAAAGGATATAACAATGTCGAGATAACCGACAAAGTAGAAAAAGATGGAGAAAAAGATTTTCGAATAACTTTTGATATTAAAGAAAATAATAAAATTTACGTTAAGACAATAACTTTCGAAGGGAATGAAGCCTATAGTACAAAAGAGCTCAAAAACATGATGAGCTCAACGGAATATACTATTTTCAGTTTTTTTAACGATTCAGGCATGTTCAAGCGCGACCAACTAAAGCAGGATGCACATAAGCTGAGCACTTATTATTTCAACAATGGTTTTATAAACTCTCAGGTGGCCGATCCGGAAATAACGCAGGATGAAAAAGGAATTTACATAAAAATCAAAATCAACGAAGGTAAAAGGTTTAAATTCGGCAAGATAGAAATTTCGGGCGATTCGCTTCTAAAACCTCAAACTGAATTATTGGCATCACTAAAAATAAAAACAGGAAACTATTATGATCGCGAATCTCTCTCAAAAGACATAGATTTCTTAACAGAGTCCTGCAATGATGAGGGTTATGCCAATGCCGATGTCAACCCCAAAGTCAACATTCGGGATAAAGAACAATTAGTTGACATAGACTTTCAACTAAAAAAAGGCGACCTGGTTTATATCCATAACATCAGCATTACCGGTAATACCATTACTCGAGATAAAGTTATCCGGCGTCAACTGGAAGTAGTTGAAGGAAGCTTGTATTCCAGCAGCAAATTAAAAAACAGCTATGGCAATTTGAATCGCTTGCGCTATTTTGAAGAAGTTGATTTTCAAACAGAAAAGAACCCTGAAAAAAATGAAATGGATATTAATATCCGGATCAAAGAAAAAAATACAGGCATGTTTATGATTGGCGCTGGTTACAGCGCCACAGAACAAGGCGTCATCATGGGGCAAATTGTCCAGCAGAATTTCCTGGGCTATGGTCAAATCCTGAGCTTGAAAGGATCTTTAGGCTCAACAACTCAGAATTATGAATTATCTTTCACTGAACCCTGGCTCCTTGATCTGCCCCTTTGGTCTCAAGTGCATATCTGGAACTATATACAAAATTCTGGCTCTTACACTTTAGATACAAAGGGCGCGGGATTTACTTTAGGTTATCCAATCTGGGAAAAAATCGTCGGTTACGTTGGTTATAATTATACAATAACTGATATTAACCTTGCCCCTGGATACACACCCATTTACTATATACAGGAAGGTTCGAGAACCGCCAGTGCCGTAACATTATCTTTAGGGCGCAATACAACCGATGATAATATGTTCCCGACTAAAGGAACTAATACAAACATATCAGTTCAGTATGTCGGTCCTCCAATAGGAGGGGATGTCAAATTTACTAAATATAGTGCGGGCACAACTGTATATTATCCGCTTTTTTGGGATATGGTCTTCGGGGTAAAAGGACGGATAGGATACCTCCAAAACAATGATGATAGCCCCGACAAAATCCCCATTAACGAAAGATACGTTTTAGGCGGGATTAGTTCTCTGCGCGGTTTGCGCTATGTGGGCATAGAAAACTCTGGAACAGGTGATGTCCTCGGCGGCACATCCATGTTAGTTTTCAATTTTGAGCTGGTTTTTCCATTTATCAAGGATGCCGGGATGAAGGGTGTTGTTTTTTTTGATGCCGGAAACACCTGGGATGGCGGATACTATCTTGATGATCTATGCCAAACCGCGGGAGTAGGTATTCGCTGGTATTCACCAATTGGCCCGTTGAGACTGGAATACGGCTACGTACTCAATCGCGGCAAGGCTTTGACGACAGATGTGACTACAGGCCGATGGGAATTCACCATCGGCATGTTTATGTAACCAAATATGCGGATGAAGCAAAAGTCAAGTTTGTTTTGTTTGTAAAAAATTAAAAGGAGAATTTAAATGAAAAGAAATATTTATCTAATTGCAGGATTTACTTTGTTGTTATTTGTTATGAGTAACAGTGCGTTTGCGGCAGACAAAATTGGTTTTGTCAACATACCGGAAATAATAAAAGATTCCAATGCAGGTAAAAAGGCAGCAGCAGAATTTAAGTCCATGGCCGAGAAGAAAGCAGCGCCGGTCAAATCTTTGGAAAATGAATTACGTAAAATGAAGGAGGACTTAGACAAACAGGGTTCAATGATGGCAGATTCCGCGCGCAGAGACAAGGAAGCTGCTTTCCAGAAAAAGCAGCGCGATTATCAGTTAATGGGTCAGGATCTTAACGATGAGCTTCAAAAGCGAGATCAGGAAATATTTCAGAAGATGATGCCGGGAATATCAAAAGCCATCAGAATTATCGCAGAAAAAGAAAAATGTGTTGCAATTTTCCTTATAGGAATTCCCGCCGCGCCTGTAGCCTACTACTCCAAAGAAAATGATATAACCAGCAAAGTTATTGATGAGTTTAACAAAGACAAGAATTAGGAGCTTTTAGTGAAAATAACACTTCACGAAATAGCTAGGCTTCTTGGCGGTGATATTATAGGTAAAGCTGATACCATCATCAGCGATGTACGTCCAATTGAAGAGGCAAATGAAGGCGATATTACTTTCATTGCCCACAAGAAGTATTTAGCGAAACTGAAGACAACTAAAGCCACGGCCATTATTGCCCCGCCGCAAACAGTAGCGGCTGGCAAGAACCTTCTAATCGTTGCCGACCCCTATATTGCCTTCGGAAAATTGTTGGCACTTTTCTATCCGCTGGAACATGGCGCTAGTGGTGTAAGTCCTGATGCTTATATTGAAGATGGTGCCATTGTATCTCCGGAAGCAACAGTACTTGCCGGAGCCTTTGTCAGCCGTGGCGCTAAAATCGCAAAGGGAGTTGTGCTTTACCCCGGTGTTTATATTGGCCGAAATGTGTCTGTCGGCGAAAATTCGATCCTTTATGCCAATGTAACAGTTTATTATAACTGCATCATTGGTAAGCGGGTAATTTTGCACTCAGGCGTTGTTGTCGGCGCTGATGGATTCGGCTTTGCCGCTCCCGGCCTAAGCAACACAAAAATTCCTCAAGTTGGTTTTGTGCAAATAGATGATGATGTGGAAATCGGCGCCAATAGCACTATTGACCGCGCCACCATTGCCCGGGAAAGAACATGGATACAGCACAATGTAAAAATTGATAATCTGGTGCAAATTGCCCATAATGTAGTTATTGGTGAAAATTCAGTCATTACCGCCCAGGTTGGTATTTCCGGAAGTACTAAACTGGGCAAAAGTGTAATCGTTGGCGGACAAACGGGATTTGTCGGCCATATTAATATTGGTGATAATGTCATAATTGCCGCCGGATCGGCAGCCAATAAAGATATTGCATCCGGACAAATTGTTGGTGGAAGGCCGCCACTGCCACATAAGCAATTTCTTAGAGTTGAAGCCTGCAAACCGAAACTTCCGGAAATGAAAAAAACTATTGATGGGCTGGTCAAAAAAGTTGAATCGCTCCAGGAAAGAATAAATAAATTCTCAAGTAAAGGTTAAAAAATGAAGATTTCCCCAACAGCAATTATTGCTCCTGACGCTCAATTAGGAGAGGGAGTGGAGATTGGTCCGTATTCGATAATTGGAACCGATGTTAAAATTGGAAAAAATACAATCATCGGCCCGCACACAGTAATTGACAATTACACCCATATTGGCGAAGGTTGTAACATATTTCAATTCTGTTCCATAGGAGCTTCTCCCCAAGACCTGAAATTCCGTGGAGAAAAAACCAGAGCAATTATTGGAAACTTTAACACGATAAGAGAGTTTGTCACTATCAATCGTGCCACAAGTGCCGATATTGGCATGACAATCATTGGTGATAACAATCTTCTGATGGCCTATGTCCACATTGCTCATAATTGCAAATTAGACAATAACATTATCATCTCTAATTCGACAGGATTGGCTGGACACGTTCATGTTGAAGATCATGCGATTATCAGCCCTCTGACCGGTATTCATCAATTCTGCCGCATCGGCGCGCACTGTATGATTGGCGGGGCATCCGCAGTCACTAAGGATGTTCCCCCTTATACTCTAGCTCAAGGTAACCATGCTAAGCTCTTCGGCTTGAATATAGTAGGCTTAAAAAGAAGAAATTTCCCCGAAAAAAACATCAAAGCGATAACCGAGGCTTATCGTATTGTTTTTCGCTCTTCGCTTCTCCTGACTGCGGCTATAAAAAAAGTGGAGACTGAAGTAGAAGATTTGCCTGAGGTGCGCAATTTCATTAAATTTATCAAAGAATCCGAAAGAGGCGTTTGCCGTTAAATATCAGCAATAAAAAAGTTATTGTCTCTTCTATGTTTCCTGAATTAACCTGAGAAGAAATTAATCTAATTATGGATGTAATCAACAATGCCACTTGAAGAAAAAAATAAGAGCAAGACCATTATGATTATTGCCGGAGAAGCTTCCGGCGATATGCATGGCGCCAGTCTCGTGCATGAAATGCTCAAAATTGATTCATCCCTAAAATTCTACGGCATCGGCGGTAACAAGCTTCAGGAAGCGGGAGTAAATCTCCACGCTCATGCCTCAGAGATGGCTGTTGTCGGTATAACCGAAGTAATTCCTAAATTAGGAACTATTTTAAGAATAATGAACAGGATGAAAAAATCTATGGACGAGTTAAATCCTGATCTAGTCATATTAATTGATTATCCTGATTTTAATCTTCGTATAGCTAAGGCTGCCCACAAAAGAGGAATGAAGGTTTTTTACTATATAAGCCCACAAGTTTGGGCATGGCGTAAAGGCAGAATTAACCAGATTAAAAAATTAGTAAATAAAATGGCGGTTATCCTGCCTTTTGAAGTTGAAACATACCGACAGAAAGGCTTCCCCGTGAATTATGTGGGACATCCCTTGCTGGATTTAGTCAAAACAAAATGTTCTCCGCAGGAAGCTAGAACAAAATTCGGCCTGAAAGAAGGCAAAATAACTATTGCACTTCTGCCGGGCAGCCGGTTTTCGGAAGTTAATAATCTGCTGCCGGAAATGTTAAAGGCGGGAGAAATTCTCGCCCAACATATACAGGATATACAATTTCTGCTGCCCTTAGCCAACACCATAGAAGAAAAAATAATTACTGATATTGTTTCCAGATATGCCCTTAAAGTTAATATAATCAGCGGACATACCTACGATGCAATTTCGTGCTCTGATCTGGCAATAGTTGCGTCCGGCACGGCAACACTGGAAACAGCGCTTTTGGGTGTTCCCATGGTTATTATCTATAAGATTTCATCCCTTACCTATTTTATCGGTAAATTAATAGTTCATGTAAAAAATATTGGTTTGGCTAATATTATTGCCGGGAAAACCATTGTTCCGGAGCTGATTCAAGAAGACGCCAGTGGAAATCGAATTGCTGCTGAAGTCCTGGATATTTTAACGGATGCAGAAAAAAAGCTGGAAATGATAAAGGAACTGGCGGCAATTAGGAGCAAGTTGGGCAACCCCGGTGCAGCAAGAAAGACTGCCCAACTGGCTTATGATATGTTATAGGATCAATTATGGAAACTTTTAAAAGATTGTTATTAATGGCCAAGCAATATTATGTGCGCTTTATCTTTGCTGCGTTTTGCATGTTGATTGCCGGAGGCTTGCAATCCGCTATGCCGCTGATTGCCAAACCGGCCGTTGATGAAATATTCGTCAGTAAAGATATTTCCGCGCTGAACTGGATCCCCTTTGCGGTGGTCGCCATTTTTTTGTTTAAAGGATTGTGCAATTACGGGCAGGCTATTTTAATGAACTCTATCGGCCTGCGCGTTGTTGCGGATTTACGCAATAAACTCTATGAGCAAATTCAGAAACAATCCTTGTCTTTTTTTTCCGGACATCCCACAGGCTTGCTGATGTCGCGGATTACAAATGATGTTCAGTCCGTTCAAACCGCTTCCTCGGATGCGGTGACGGCGTTGGTCAAAGACAGCTTTATGCTGGTGTGCCTGGTCGGCGTGATCTTTTATACGGACTGGAAACTCGCCCTCATCGCGATGATTGTCTTTCCGCTGACCATCTATCCCATTTCCTGGTTTGGAAGAAAAATGCGCAAGGTTACAACGTCCACACAAATCACTATGGGAAACTTGAACTCCCTTTTGCAGGAAACCATTTCCGGTGCCCGCATTGTCAAGGCGTTCTGCATGGAAAAATACGAAAACAAAAGATTCGCCGCGGAAAACGAACGACTGTTCAAACACTATATGAAAGCCGTTTCCGTAAACGCCATTTCCAGTCCCTTAATGGATTTTCTGGGCGGATTGGGAATTGCCGGCGTCATCTTTTACGGCGGATACAACGTCGTGCATGGCTATTCCACGCCTGGCACTTTCTTTTCTTTTATTGCCGCGCTGCTAATGCTTTACGAGCCGGTTAAACGGCTCACCAATGTCAATAATACCATCAATCAGGGCATTGCCGGCGCCGACCGCATTTTCAGTATCATTGACCGTGTGCCGGATATTGAAGACAAAACTGATGCCACCGTGCTACCACCAATCAGCAAAAGTATTGATCTGAAAAATGTGACCTTTTCCTATGAAACCATACCGGTGTTAAAAAACATCAACCTCTCGATTAAGGCGGGTGAGGTTGTCGCTTTTGTCGGTATGAGTGGAGGAGGAAAAACATCTCTGGTAAATTTAATTCCTCGCTTTTATGATGTCAACACAGGCTGTATACTCATTGATGGCTATGATATTCGAAATGTTTCCCTGCAATCACTACGCAGACAGATTGCAATAGTGACGCAGCAAACGATACTTTTTAATGACACTGTCAAAAATAATATTGCCTACGGTGATATCGAAAGAACTGAAAATGATATAACCAACGCAGCTAAAGCGGCCAACGCTCATGATTTCATTATGAAGCTGCCCACCGGATATGATAGCAATATCGGTGAATTGGGCACAAAGCTTTCCGGTGGAGAAAAGCAACGCATATCAATAGCCCGGGCACTACTCAAAAATGCTCCGATTTTAATTCTTGACGAGGCCACATCCTCACTGGACACAGAAGCGGAGATAGAGGTTCAGGACGCGCTTGATAATCTCATGAAGGGACGTACCACGCTGGTAATTGCCCATAGGCTTTCTACAATACGTAATGCCGACAGAATCATCGCTTTAGTCAATGGACAAATCGTTGAAGAAGGCAGCCACGAAACACTGATGGAGAAAAAAGGCGAGTATTTCCGTTTGTACAATTTACAGTTTAAAGATGAAGGAAATGGCAATGATGGATTGGCAAAGGATGTGGAATGATGACGGAAGCATCGGCCATTATACTGTAATAAAAATAATAGCATCTGCAATTTCTTTGCCTTACCGCCTGATTATTACTTTTCGTAACTGGCTTTACGATAAAAAGATATTTGCCGCTGTAAAACTTCCCTGTCCGGTGATCAGCGTCGGTAATATTGCCGTCGGCGGCACGGGTAAAACTCCCTGCG
>Ga0209083_1002375_pt1 | contig 18072 bp, 12 predicted proteins | sample AM7aDNAmetaG_FD_184132 | JGI IMG/M metagenome (GOLD analysis project Ga0209083, IMG submission 184132) | Freshwater microbial communities from Finland to study Microbial Dark Matter (Phase II) - AM7a DNA metaG (SPAdes) (version 3) | ecosystem: Environmental > Aquatic > Freshwater > Lake ...
TCGATGTGGTAACTGAAGAGTTCCTTTTGCGGTTGTTGCTCACCCATCATATGCCTTCTCTAGACTCCTGCCGCCCTCCCGGCATTCAATCCAAAATGATTTGGGCAACACGCCCGCAAGCCGTGGGCTATGACCTGCCGCGCCTACGGCGCTCTTCCGTCACCGCTAACCGGATGTTGAACAAACAAAACAATTGGGCAACACGCCCTAAATATCCGGCCTAATACGCCTCGGCGACGTTACGCAGTTCGGGATGACGCCAGACGCGGACGCGCTTCCGCATGTGCTCGAAGGCGAGGTAGATCACCGGCGTGGTGAAGAGCGTGAGCGCCTGCGAAAGAATCAAGCCGCCGACGACGGCGATGCCAAGCGGGCGGCGCAACTCGGAACCGGTGCCGACGCCGAGCGCCAGTGGCAGCGCGCCGAGCAGCGCGGCCATCGTGGTCATCATGATCGGCCGGAAACGGATGACGCAGGCCTTGTAGATGGCGTCTTCGGGTGTGAGCTTCTCGGTGCGCTCGGCGTCGAGCGCGAAGTCAATCATCATGATCGCATTTTTCTTCACGATGCCCATCAGGAGGATGATGCCGATGAACGACACCAGGGAGAAGTCATAGCCGGTGATCATGAGCGCCAACAGCGCGCCGACGCCCGCCGAAGGCAGGGTGGAGATGATCGTGATCGGATGGATCAAGCTCTCGTAGAGGATGCCGAGGACGATATAGATCGCCACGAGCGCGGCGGCGCCCAACACGAGCAAGTCGACGAGCATGTTGGCGAAAAGCTTGGCCGTGCCCTGGAAGCTGCAGTTCACGCGCGCCGGCATGTGCAGTTCCTCCTTGGCCTGCTGAATGAGATCGGTGGCCTCACCGAGCGAAACGCCCGGCGCGAGGTTGAATGAGAGGGTGATCGCAGGGAATTGCCCCTGGTGGTTGACTTGCAGATAGGAGTTGCCGGTCTCGAACTTGGCGACGGCCGACAGCGGCACCAGCCGGCCGGTTCTCGATTTGACATACATCTTGTTCAACATGTCCGGCCCCGCCTGGAAGTCCGGGTTCACTTCGAGGACGACGTGATACTGGTTATACTGTTTGTAGATGGTGGCCACCTGCCGCTGGCCGAAGGCGTCGTAGAGCGTGTTATCCACCGTCAGCGGCGACACCCCGAGGCGCGAGGCCGCGTCACGATCCACGACGACATTGGCCTGCAAGCCGCCCGTCTGCTGGTCGCTATCAATATCCTTGAGCTGGGGGATCGTGCGGAGTTTTTCCATCAGCAGTTGCGCCCAATGGTTCAGCTCGGTGATGTCGGACGATTGCAGGGAATACTGGTATTGTCCGGCGCTCAGCCGGCCGCCGGTGCGGACATCCTGGGGGGATTGCAGGCGCAGATCAATGCCCGGCACGGCGCTGAGTTTGCGGCGCAGGCGGGCGATGATCATGTCGGCGGTGACGCGGCGCTCCTCCCAGGGCTTCAGCGTGATGAACATGCGTCCGTTGTTCAGCGTGGAGCTGCCAGAGGTCGCGCCGATGAAGGAACCCATCGTCAACACGGCCGGGTCGTCGAGCACGATGCGGGCCACTTTTTGCTGGAGTTTGGCCATCGCGGCAAAGGAAATGTCCTGCGACGCCTTGGTGGAGCCAAACAGGATGCCGGTGTCCTGTTGTGGGAAAAAACCCTTCGGCACGATGACGTAGAACCAGATGGTGGCGCCGAGAGTGACCCACCAGATCAGCAGCGTGAAACCTTGGTGGCGCAAGACCCATTGCAAGGCGTGTTCGTAGGCGGCCAGCACGTAGTTATACGCCGCCTCGCCGGCCCGGTAGAACGGGCCGGGGCGCCCGTAGTCGGCCTCCGGTTTCAAGAACCGTGAACACATCATCGGCGTCAAGGTCAGCGAGATAATGCCAGAAGCCAGGACGGCCACGCTGAGCGTCACCGCAAACTCGTGCAGCAGCCGGCCGATCAACCCGCTCATGAACAGCAGCGGAATGAACACCGCCACCAGGGACGTGCTCATGGAGATCACCGTGAAACCGATCTGCCGCGCGCCCTGGAGCGCGGCCGCCATGCAGCGTTCGCCCGCCTCGATGTGGCGGAAGACATTCTCGATGACCACAATGGCGTCATCCACCACGAAGCCGACGGAGATGGTCACCGCCATCAGCGACAGGTTGTCCACGCTGTAGTGCAACAAATACATGCACGCGAACGTCCCCGTCAGCGCCAGCGGCACCGTCACGCTCGCGATGAACGTCGGCCAGAACCGCCGCAGGAAAAGGAAGATCACCATCACGACGAGGCTGATGCTGAGGATGAGCGAGAACTGCACGTCATTGACGGAGGCGCGGATGGTCTGGGTGCGGTCGCTGACGAGCAGGATCCTCACCGAGGGCGGCAGCCATTTTTCCGTTTGCGGCAGGATGGAGCGGACGCGGTCCACCGTCTCGATTACATTGGCGTCGGGCTGCTTGAAGACGATGATCAATACGGCGCGCTGCGTGCCGACCCAGCCGGCCAGGCGCGAGTTGATCACGCCTTCGACCACCTTGCCCATCGCGTTGATTTTGATGGGAACGCCCTTCTTTTGGGTCAGGATGAGCGGCTGGTAATCCGCCGCCTCCTTGAGCTGGTCGTTGCTGTTGATGGTGTAGAAAGATTGCCCGTCGTCCAATCCGCCCTTCGGCGAGTCTGCGTTGACCTGGCCGAGCATCGTGCGCACGTCTTCAAGACTCAGGCCGGCCGATGCCAGCGCCATCGGGTCCATCTGTATGCGCGGGGCGGATTGCATGCCGCCGGCGACGAGGACCTGGCTGACGCCCTCGACCTGGCTGAGCCGTTGCGCGAAGATGTTGTCGGCGCATTCATAGACCTTCGAGAACGGCAACTCGTCACTGACCAGCGCCAAGATCATGATTGGCGTGTCGGCGGGGTTGACCTTGCGGTAGGTCGGCGGGCCGGGCAGGTTGATGGGAAGGTCGTTGGCGGAAGCGTTGATGGCCGCCATCACGTCGCGCGCCGCGTCATCCACCTTGCGGCTCAGGTCAAACTGGACGTTGACGGACCCGCCGTCGAGCGTGCTGACGGAGGTCATCTCCGAGACGCCGGCGATTTGACCCAGCCGGCGCTCCAACGGCGCGATCAGCGACGTAGCCACCGTCGCCGGATCGGCGCCCGGCAGCGACGCCGAGACATTGACATTGGGAATATCCACGCGCGGGATCGCCGCCACGGGCAAAAACCGGTAAGCCACCATTCCCAGGACAAACAACCCTATCGCCAGCAGCGACGTGCCGGCCGGCCGGCGGATGAATGGCTCCGAGATGTTCACAGAACTTTCGCCGCGCCGCCGTGGTCGTCCACCGCCGCCAGACCATGCGCCCCGCGCCAGCGCCGGACCGCCTTGCCGAGCCGGTCCATGTAAAGGTAAATCACCGGTGTGGTGTAAAGCGTGAGGAACTGGGACAGGAGCAAACCGCCGACGATGGAGATGCCCATCGGCTTGCGCAGTTCCGAGCCGGTGCCGGTCTGCAACGCCAGCGGCAGCGCGCCGAACAGCGCCGCGAACGTCGTCATCATGATCGGCCGGAACCGCAGCAGGCACGCCTGGTAGATGGACTGTTCCGGCGGCAGGCCCTCGTTGCGCTCCGCTTCGAGCGCGAAGTCAATCATCATGATCGCGTTCTTCTTCACGATGCCGATGAGCAGGATGATGCCGATGAGCGCGATCATCGACAGGTCCGTGCCGCAAATCAGCATGGCCACGAGCGCGCCCACGCCCGCCGACGGCAGCGTGGAGATGATCGTGATGGGATGGATGTAGCTTTCGTAGAGCACGCCGAGCACGATGTAGATGACGACCACGGCCGCCAGCAGCAGGAACGGCTCGCTTTGCAGCGACGAGCGAAACTCCGCCGCGCTGCCGGAGAAGGTGGAGACCACCGTTTCCGGCATGCCGAGTTCCTTTTCCGCCTGCTGGATCGCTTTCACCGCCGCGCCGAGCGAGCTGTCGGGACTGAGGTTGAATGACAGCGTCACCGCCGGGAACTGTCCCTGGTGCACGATCGCCAGCGGCGCCATCACGGTGCGCAGCTTGGCGAACGTTTTCAACGGCACCATCTGACCGGTCGTGGATTTCACGTAGATTTTGTCGAGCGAGTCCGGCCGTTTCTGGAACTGCGGCAGGGCTTCAAGGATCACGCGATATTGATTGAGTTGGGTAAAGATGGTCGTCACCTGCCGCTGGCCGAACGCGTCGTAGAGCGTGTCGTCAATTGCCTGCGTGAGCACGTTGAGCTGCGAGGCCCTTTCGCGATCCACGTCCACATGCAGTTCCATTCCACCGGACTGCTGGTCGGAGGCCACGTCCGCCAGTTCCGGCCGGCTGCCCAGTTTTGCCAGCAACCTGGGTGCCCATTGCGCCAGCTCGGAATCGTCGGCGTCCTGAAGCGTATATTGATATTGTGTGCGGCTGATGCGGCTGTCTATCTGCACGTCCTGCACCGCCTGCATGAACAGCGTGATGCCCTCGATGTTCTTTGTCGCCTCGCGGAGCCGGTTCATGATCTCGACCACGCCGGCTTTGCGCTGATTGCGCGGCTTGAGGTTGATGTAGAGGCGTCCGGTGTTGACGGTGGCGTTGACCGTGCCCGCGCCGACGAACGAGGCCACGCTCACCACGTCGGAGTCCTGGCGCGCGATGTCGGCGACCGCGCGCTGGCGCCCCACCATCGCCTTGAACGAAATCGTCTGCGCCGCGTCGGTGACGCCGAGGATGAGGCCGGTGTCCTGCTGCGGCAACAAGCCCTTCGGCACGATGAGATAGAGCCAGACTGTGGCCACGAGCGTGCCGATGGCGATCCACAAGGTGAAGAGTTGATGCTTCAGCACCCATTGCAGCCCGTGATCGTAGCCGGCGAGCAGCGCCTGCCACGCCCGCTCGGTGGCGCGGAAGAACCGGCCATGTTTTTCCCCGCCCTCCGGCCGCAGCATCCGCGCGCACATCATCGGCGTCAGTGTCAGCGACACGATGGCCGACCAGAGCACCGCAATGCTCAGCGTGATCGCGAACTCGCGGAACAAACGGCCGACGATGCCGGTCATGAACAGCAGCGGAATGAACACGGCGATGAGCGAGACGGTCAGCGAGATGATCGTGAAGCCGATCTGCTTGGCGCCCTTGAGCGCCGCCTCCAGCGGCGGTTCGCCGGCTTCGATGTGGCGGACGATGTTTTCGATCATCACGATGGCGTCGTCCACGACGAAGCCGGTGGAAATCGTCAGCGCCATCAGCGAAAGGTTGTCGAGGCTGAAGCCGATGAGCCTCATCACGCCGAACGTGCCGATGATCGCCAGCGGCAGCGCCACGCTGGGGATGATGGTGGCCCGAAAGTTCCGCAAAAAAATGAAGATCGAAATGACCACCAATCCGATTGTGAGGATCATCGTGAACTGCACGTCTTCGACGGACGCGCGGATGGTCTCGGTGCGGTCGGTGAGGATGGACACCTTCACGGACGGCGGGATGGACGCGCGCAGTTTCGGCAGCAGCGCCTTCACACGGTCGGCGGTCTCGATGATGTTCGCGCCCGGCTGGCGCTGGATGTCGAGGATGACGCTGGGCAAGCCGTTCACCCAGCCGCCCAACTGCACGTTTTCGACGTTGTCCACCACTTCGCCGACGTCGCGGAGCCGCACGGGCGCGCCATTCTGGTAGGCAATGATCACGTTCTTGTATTCCGCCGCGGAAAAAATCTGGTCGTTGGAGCCGATGGAATACTCCTGGCGATCGCCGTCGAAGTTGCCTTTCGGCTGGTTGACGTTGTTGGCGATCAGTGCCGCGCGCACGTCTTCCATGCCCAAGCCGAGATTGGCGATGGCCGCCGGGTTCACGCGGACGCGCACGGCGGGTTTCTGGTTGCCTTCGATGGTCACGAGGCCGACGCCGCTGACCTCGCTGAGTTTTTGCGCGAGCACGGTGTCCACCAGATCGTTGACCTTTTCCAGCGGCAGCGTGTCGGAGGTGATTTGCAGCGTCAGGATCGGCGTGTCGGCGGGGTTGACCTTGTTGTAGGTCGGCGGGTTCGGCATCGTCTTTGGCAACACGCCGCCGGCGGCGTTCACGGCCTCCTGTACGTCTTCCGCCGCTGCGTCAATGTCCCGATCGAGGGCGAACTGGAGGGTGATGCTCGAATTGCCGAACGAACTCACCGAGGTCATCATCGTCAGCCCGCTGATCTGGCCGAACTGCCGCTCCAGCGGCGTGGTGACCGACGACGCCATGACATCGGGACTCCCGCCGGGATATTGCGCCGTCACCTGGATCGTCGGGAAATCCACCGACGGCAGCGCCGAAATCGGCAGCATCGAGTAGCCGAGCAACCCCATGATGACCACGCCCACCATCAGCAACGACGTGGCAATCGGCCGGCGGATGAAGATTTCGGAGATGTTCACAACGCGGCGCTCACTGTTCGGCTCCGCTCTCGGCCGCTGGTTTGCCGTTGGTCCGCAGTTTCACTTTCGACCCAGCCTGCAAACGATACTGGCCTTCCACCACGACACGCTCGCCGGGTTTCAGCCCCTCGTCAATCAGCGCCTCCCCTCCTTCAATCAGCGCCACTTTCACGGGCCGCACCTCGACGGTTAGTTCACCGGGTTTCCTAGCCGGCTGCTCCCCGGCGGTTGGCCCGCTGGGTTTGCCGCCGCCTTTGTCCTCGGGTTTATCACTGGGTTTGCCGCCGGGTTTCTCGCCGGGTTTGTCCTCCTTGACCACGAACGCATAGGAACCCTGCGGCCCGCGTTGGATGACCGCCGCTGGCACGACGACACCGTTCTTGCGCGTCTCCAGCAGGAGCCGGGCGTTGACGAACTGTCCTGGCCAAAGTTTCAGGTCGGTGTTCGGGAAAGTCGCCTTGAGTTTCAGGGTGCCGGTGGTGGTGTCAATCTGGTTGTCAATTACCGTGAGTTTGCCTTCGCCCAGCGTTGTCTTGTTATCGCGGTCCACGGCGATCACCGTGAGTGCGCCGTGCGCCCATTGCTTCTGGATGTCGCCAAGCGTTTGTTCGGGCAACGTGGCGATGACGGAGATCGGGCGCAACTGCGTAATGAGCACACAACTGTTGGTGTCGTTGGCGTGAACGATGTTCCCCTGGTCCACCAACCGGATGCCGCAGCGGCCTTCCAACGGCGCAACGATGGTGGTGTAATCTACATTGACCTGTGCGGCGTCAATCGCCGCTTGGTCGGCTTTCACCGTTGCGTCAAGCTGGTTCACGAGCGCGAGTTGCGTGTCGTAAACTTGTTGCGAGACGATGCTTTTGGCCACCAAGTCAACGTTGCGTTTCAGGTCCAGCCGCGCATTGACCAGTACCGCCTCGTCCTGCGCCTTCTTGGCCACGGCTTGCGCCAGCGCGGCCTTGTAGGGCGCCGGATCAATCTGCACGAGCAGGTCTCCCACTTTCACGTCCTGCCCCTCGGTGAACGCCACCTTCACCAGCTGACCGTCCACGCGCACGCGGATGGCCACAGCATTGAACGCCTGCACCGTGCCCAGCCCGTCGAGATAAATCGGCACATCCTTCTGGCCAACCTTGACCGCCAGCACCGGCACGGCGGGCGACCCGCTTCGCGCCGTCTCCGCCGCCTTTTGGACCGCCGCCCTGTGGTAGATCACCCAATAAATACCGGATGCCATCACCAAACAGACAAAGCCGACAACAATCCATCCGAACCCTGAGCCGGAGTGTTTCGGACCGGTCCCGGCTGGCGCCGTCGGATGGCCGTTACGTCGTCCGTCCGACGGCTTCAATGACGATCTGTTTTCAGTTTCCATGCTCGTGCGCAATCTAAAATGTTCGCGGCGGGCGGCTCAAAGCCGCCCGCCATACAAGTGAGGAATACTAGAACGCGGCCAAGTAACCGTCAAGTTACTTGTCGCTGTCCGTTTTTTGCGAAGCGCCTGTCGCGAGCGCCCGGTTTCCCCGGCTGGCGGGTTCCGTTCAGACGTAAACCTGTTTCAGATACTCAATGCCCTGGCGGGCGATGGTTTCAGGATCGGGATCGTATTTGAACACCTCGACGGAGATGAAACCGTCGTAACCGATCTCGTGCAACGCGGTGACAAACGGCCGGTGGTCGAGACCACTGGTGCCGGGGCCGCGCAGGTTCGGGTCGTTGGCGTGGAAGTGCCGCACGAGGCCGCGCGATTCGCGGATGATGTCCGGGATCGGACGGCCTTCGTCGCACATGGCCTTCACGTCGAGGTGCAGCGCGAAGTTCGGGCAATTGACCATGCTGACGAGCCGCCGGCCTTGTTTGGCGGTGATGATGAAGTTGGTGTCCGCCCGGCCCAGCGGCTCAATGACGATGGTGACGCCGCGCGAGGCGGCCTGCGGCATGATGGCGCGTAAAACCTCGGCGGCGAATTCCATGCCCTGTTCGATCGTCACGCCGGCCGGCAGGTTGCGCTGCTTGGGCGAACCCCAGACCATGATCTTGCCGCCAACGTCCGCGCAGAAATCAACGAGCGCCTCGGCATAGTGGGCGGTGGCCTCGCGCACGGCATGGTCGGGCGAAGTGAGGTGGAAGCCTTCCGTGAGCGCCAGCAGCCAGTGCAAGCCGACGATGCCGATGCCGGCGGCGGCGGCGGTGTCGCGGATCTTCTGGCGCTCGGCGGCGGAAACCTTGCGGATGTCGTGGTTGAAGGTGAACGGCGCCAGCTCCACCGCGTGGTAGCCAAGCTGCGCGGCGCAACGGCATTGTTTTTCGAACGGCCAGGGTTCCCACGGCACTTTCGCGGCCGGCGCGAACGTTTCGTTGCAGATGGCGTAGCGCATGCGGTTGACTCCCGTGGCGACCGCGGGGCGGCGAGCGCCGCCGGCCAACGATCAAAGGTTCTCGCTGACGAGCTTCTGAATTTCTTTCTTCGGCCGCGCACCGACGGCTTGGGCGACGACCTTGCCGCCCTTGAAAACAATCAATGCCGGAATGCTGGTGATGCGGTATTGGGTGGCCAGTTCGCCCGCTTCGTCCACGTTGCACTTGGCGATCTTGGCCTTGCCGCTGAACTCGGTCGCCAGCTCGTCGAGCACCGGCGTGAGCATTTTGCACGGCCCGCACCATTCGGCCCAGAAATCCACCAGCACCGGCACGGTGGATTGCAGGACCTCGGCTTGGAAGTTGGCGGCGGTCAAATGAACAAGATTGGAGTTTGCCATGATAAAAATTCCTCAGGCGACAGCACTGCCGGGGCGACGAGCGATTGACTCGGGCAATGGGCTCCGGTTCAGCTTCCGTGCGCCATGAACAAAAGATAAGCCGCCACACCCGAAACGACCAGCACCCCCACGCTCAATAACACATCCAGCAGCGCGGGGCCTCCCTGCGCAACCATAACCGGGGCCGACGCGGGCGCCGACTGCCCGGAGGAAGCCGGAGACGGCGGCGATGGAATCTTGGGAATGTCCGCCGTCTGGAGTTTGACCGTGGGCCGCGCCACTGCCGTAGCCGCGGATGACGATGGCGCGGGCGCGGCCGCGATCGGCGCAGACGCCGCCGCGATGGTGGACGGAGGCTGGGCGAGCGGTTGGGCGCGCACGGTGGGCGGCGGCACTACGGGGGCAGCTGCCCGGGTGGCACCGGGAACATTGCCGGTGGTTTTCTTCAACCGCGAAGTTTCCTTCTTCGGCATGACCGGCATGGCCGGCATTGTGGAGGGAAGTTTGGATCCGCCTGCGGGAGCCGACGGAGCCGAACCGGCGCTCGAAGGCGGTACCGGCCGCGGCGGCAACGTGATCCGCACCGTGTCTTTCTTTTCCGTTGGTTTGCTGGCGCCGCCAGCCGAAGGAGTTTGGTCAGCCATAGTCACCTCTTAATTGTTGCGCAGTATAGCCGCCGCTCCATATCTGTCAAAATATTTCTCCACCGTCCTCAAAGTCGCGGCCCGGCGGCCACAGCGGCGCGGAAGTTGCCGACGGCCTCGCTGACGCGCAAGGGGCGGCCGTAAATGCGCAGCGAGCGGACGCTGGCGGCGATTTTCAGCGTCGGCGAGCCGTTCGGCGCACGCAGTGTCTGGCTGAACCGGCCCCAGCCGAATTGACGCTGGTTGCCGCCGTCGCAAAGCACACCGTCCACGACGAAGGTGATGATCTTCGGGCCGCCATCTGCAATGATCGCCATGTGATGGAGTCTGCCCGCCTGCACGACGCCGCGATCACATTCCCAAATCGATTCGCTGCGGCCGTCGTTGAGCGTGATCTTGATCGTGCCGGCCCCGGTGGTCAAAACGAGAAGGCCCTTGCCGTTCTCGTCGCGGCTGTCGAGAAGCAATTGGCCCGGCGCGAGCGAGTCGAGTTGAAATCCGAAGTCGAAGCTGAAGCCGGCTCGCAGGTCCTTGCCGCCATGATCGGGGCGTTTATTGTCGCGCACGACGAACTCCGGCAGCGCCGGCATCGGCGCCTCCTTGGGCATCGGTTTGTTCGCGGGCAGATTGAGCGACAGACCGTTTGTGGCCACCTTGCGATTGTCCCACTGGTTGAACAACCCCTCGACCAGCGGCTTTGGAATTTCGTGGACGCGGCCGATGTTTTTCTGGGTTTCGGTGACGTAGAACTTGCCGCCATCCTCGACGAGATCGGGATAGCTCATTCGGATGAACGGGTCATCGTCGTAAAGCAGAATCTCCGGCTGCGACCACTCGATGCACTTGCCTTGCGGCGTGTCCACCTCGCGGCCCGCGGCGAGCCAGGCGGGATTACGGTCGTCGTAAGGACTGCCGCCCTTTTGGCCCCAATCGCCGCGCATCTGGCCGACGAACGGCCCGCCGTGGTTGTGGAACCAATAGAGGAATTTCCCGTTCGAGCAGTTCCACGCGAAGTTTGCCGCGCGGGGATGCTTGATGCGCCGGCCTCCGGGCGTGTAGCTCGCATAGGCCGGCGGCGTCCAGTGATGCCCCCCGTCGCGGCTGTAAGCGCACGCGGGCCAGCCGTCCACGGTGCGATAGACGCAGTAGAGCGACCCGTCGCTGAGTTTCACGAGGCTTTGTTCCTCCGCCACGCGCCCGCCACCGGCCGGCGTGCGCAGGCCAATGTCGCCGTCGGGCAAGGTCTCGAACGCGATCTTCTCCGGGTCGCGCTCGGTGAGGATGTTCCGGCTCTTGAAGAACGCGCCTTCCGACTGCGCGAAGAATCCCGCGCCCATCGCACCGACCTTGTGCAGCACCATGACCGCCGCGTCGCCGAGGATGAGCGGGCGGCCAACGTTCCAGAAGAAGCGCAGTTTGCCGCCGTAAACATTGTTGCGGTCGCACTCGAACTCGCGGATCGGCACGTCATAGCGTTTCGTCGACCAGGAACGGCCGTGGTCGTCGCTGTACTTGAAGACGTAATGGCCGAGCGAGTCCACGCGCGTATAGACGCCCTTATCCTCGCGTTTCACCTCCATGACGCGGTCGGTGTTGTGGTTGTAAAAAGCATAGATGCGGCCGTAGGGCACTTTCAACAGCACCGCGTAGCTTGCCGCCGGCCCATCCGCCGGCTCCAGAGGCACGATTTTCTCCCATGTGCGGCCCTGATCGGCGCTCCGCATGGTGACGACGTGCTGGCCGCCCGCGCCTTCGACGCCGGTGCCGGTGGTCATGACGCACAGCCACGCGCCGTCGTCGGTCTTCACGATGTAAGGCTGGTCGGCATAGCCCTCGCTGGGAATGTTCAGGCCACGGGAAATGTGGCGCGGGTCGGGAACCGCGCCGGCGGTTGCGCTTGTCTTGGGCTGTTCCGCGCCGATGGCGCCGATGGCCGTGATGAGAAGCGTGCTGATGAGCATGGGTGTGAGCGGTGCCTTCATATTGAATCGCCTTTCAATGGGTTTGGCTTGCAGGTTTCTTCGAAAGCCGTTGGCGCTCGCGCGGGTGGCGCGTGAAAACGCGGAGCGCGGTGTCGGCGAGCTTGTGGCTGCACAGGAGCCGGCGGAGCACGGCGTCGAGGCCGAAGCGCACATGCTCGCGCATCTTGCGGTCGGCGGCGTCGGGATCGCCACCGGTCAAGGCCGCCGCGAGGTCGCGATGCCATCGTTTGGGCGGCTCATGGAAATCAGCGGCGCTGTTGTAGAGCCAGTTGAGGACCAGGATGTGGCTTTTCTCAATGGCACGCAGCAGCTCCGGACAACCGGCGCATTCGGCGATGCGATTGTGCAACGCCATGTGCGCGCGCGAGGCGGCTTGCGGGTCGCGTTTCGGGTTCGCATAAAGCGCGTCGAGTGCCGCGGCCATCCTCTTCACTTCCTCGCGCTCGGCGGCCGTGGCCTTTTCGGCAAACAACCGCGCTGCCTGTGTCTCCAACGCCTCGCGCACGACGTAGTGGCCGCGGATGTCCTGGCTCGTCGGCATCCGCACCATCGTGCCGGAGCGCGGCCGGCTCTCGACCAGGCCGTCGTTTTCGAGTTGCTTCAACGCGTGGGCCACCGGCAGCAAACTCATGCCGAGCCGGCCGGCCAGCTGGCGGCCGGAGATGGGCGCGCCCAGAGGCAGGTCGCCACGGAGGATGTCGGAGCGGATGCGCTTGTAAGCCTGTGAGGTGAGGCTGCCCGCGGCCGGGCGGAGCCGCGCGCCTGCGGTGGACTTGGACGACCCGGAAATCATCGTTGACATGCTAGAAGCCCGCAGGCATAAGTCAATCGCAAACTGATATATCAGTAATGGACAATAGATGAGATGGCAGGACCCGGGAATGTTGACCCCCATGAAACACTTTATCTGTCTGATGATCGGTGCCGCGACGTGCGGTCTGGCTATTCAACTTCAAGCCGCCGCCCCGGCAAACACCAACGCGAACTTCATTGCCTCGCCCGCCGACCTCAAGGCGCGCATCCCGCAGCAACTTCACATCACGAAGCCCGACTTCGTTGTGTTCGTGCCGGAGGTGACCGACAGGAAGGTCAGTGACACGGGCAACGAGCATTTCCTGGTGTTCGATGGCCCCGACGGATCGCTCATGACCGTCTGGACGCAAAGCACGCATGAGGGCGAGCCGGACCAGCACATTGTGTTTGCGCAGAGCAGGGACGAGGGCAAGACGTGGTCCAAGCCGCGCATCATCGCCGGGCCGGCGAAGGCGGGGCAGGGCGCCATGGCGAGCTGGGCGTTTCCCCTCGTCAGCAAGTCGGGCCGCATCTACGTGCTCTACAGCCAGAACGTCGGCAAGTTCGACACGTTCCCGCACACGACCGGCCGGTTGGACGGCATCTTCAGCGACGACAACGGCGCGACATGGTCGAAGCCGCAGACCATCCCGATTCCGCGCACGGGCCGCGACAATCCGGACACGAGTTTTCCCGGCAACTGGATTTGCTGGCAGAAACCGCTGCGCCTGACCAGGGACGGCCGCTACTACGCCGGCATCACGCGCTGGACCAGCAAGGCGGTGAAGAAGAACCCGACGAAGTCATGGATCTCGCACGATTCGGTCGTCGAGTTCATGCGGTTCGACAACGTGGACGATAACCCCGAAGTCGCGCAGCTCAAGATCAGTTGGTTCGCGTTCGACAAGGACGCCATCACCGTGCCGTTTCCCGGCCACCCGGAGGTCAGCGCCTGCCAGGAACCCTCCATCGTGAAGCTGCCGGACGGGCGGTTGTTTTGCGTCATGCGGACCGGAGCGGGCAGTCCGTTCTGGACCGTCAGCAGCGACGATGGCCAGACGTGGTCGCCCGCGCGCCGGCTGCTGCGCAAGGACGGCGGCGAGCCGTTGCTGCATCCGCTCTCGCCCTGTCCGATCTACGACATGGGCGGCAACGCCGCCGGCAGCGGCCGCTACGCGCTCTTCATCCACAACCACGACGGCCACTACAAGAACTACGGCCCCACCGATACGAGCTTCCATCGCCGGCCGGTCTATCTCGTGCCCGGACATTTCAAAGCGGGCGCCGACCAGCCGGTGTGGTTCGACGAGCCGAAGTTTTTCATGGATCACGACGGCGTCAGCCTCGGCAAACCCGGCACCACTGGCCGGCTCGATCTCGCCCTCTATGCCAGCTTCACCCTCCGCAACGGCAAGCCGGTGCTCTGGTATCCGGAGCGGAAGTTTTTCCTGCTCGGCCGCATCCTCGGCGGGGAGTGGTTTGTGCCTGTGGCCGACCCGGCGACCGACTGGAAGCGGAGCAAGCCCGACGTGACCGTTTTTCTGCCGAAGGAGGGCGAGCATCACGACGGCGACAACGAGATGTTCATCGTCTTCAAAGCGCCCAAGAGCGACGAGTTGCTCGGCATGTGGACGCAGAGCAGCGTCGAGGGCCGCGGCGACAACCGCATCATGCTGGCCCGCAGCAGCGACGGTCGCCATTGGTCGCAGCCGCAGCGCGTTGTCGGCACGGCACCGGGGACGACGGAAGCGCAGGCGAGTTGGGGCGTGCCCATTGTTTCGCGGACGGGGCGTATTTATTGCGTCTATTTGAAGGAGCAACCGCATGCCGAAGCCGGTCAGAAGCAAGAGGCGGGCGGCATGGGCTGCCTCTACAGCGACGACAACGGCACGACCTGGACGCCGGGCGCCGACATCCCGATGCCCCGGAACCGGTTCGATCATCCCGATCCGGCGACCCCCAAGAGCTACTGGCTCTGGACGACCGCGACGCGCGACCGGCATGGGCGGTATCTGCTCGGATACACCTCGACGACCAGCCAGACAGTCAGGAAATGGCCGTCGAAGTACTGGGTCCACAAGGAGAGCCGCTGCGCGTTCGCGCGTTTTGAGAACATGGACGACGGGCCGGACCCGAAGGACCTGAAGGTCACGTGGCTGCCGACGGACCGCGAGGGCCTGGAGGTTCCGAACCGCGTCTTCCCCGACATGTCGGTCGCGCAGGAACCCTGCGTGGTGTTGCTGCCCGATGGACGGCTGCTGGTGACGATGCGAACGATGGCGGGCGCGATCTGGTATAGCGTCTCCGATGACGACGGTGCGACGTGGCGCCCGCCGGAGCCGCTGCGTTACCGCGACGGCGGCCAGCCCATCCCGCAACCGCTCGCGCCCGCGCCGGTCTACCCGCTCGCCGACGGCCGGTTCCTGCTCGTGTTCCACAATAACGACGGCACGCACGGCGATCACAGCCAGTGGAAAACGAAATGGAACGGCAACGAGGCCAACTACATCCGCAACCCCGCGTTTATCGCCGTCGGCGAATTCCGGCCCAAGGCGCACCAGCCGGTCTGGTTCAGCGCGCCGAAGCAGATCCTCGACACCCAAGGCGTCATCGTCGGCCCGAAGAAAACCGCCGAGATCGCCACTTATCCGAGCCTTACCGAATGGCACGGCCAGCGCGTCCTTTGGTATCCCGACCGCAAATACTACCTCCTCGGCAAATACCTGCCGGATGCGTTGCTCGCCGACATGAAGGCGCCGGCCGCCACGGAATGATAAATGATATGAGACAGTCTCTTCTTTTCCATGTCGTCACCGTCGCATGTTGTTTGAACGGCGTGGCGTTTGCCGGCGAGCCGCTGCCGATTTACCAGCCGAAAGTCAAACTCGCCGACATCTACTTCCATCATCCCGGCGCGAAGCCCGCGCTGAAATACAACCACGACGTGGACATCGTGAAGTTCAAGGGGAAGTTCTTCGCCGCGTGGAACGCCAACGAGTCGAGCGGCGAGGACAAGCCCGGCCAGTTCAACTTCCTCAGCATCAGCGACGACTTCGAGCACTGGTCCACGCCGGTGCGCATGTTCACGCGCGACGCGGCGGCGGAAAATCCCATCGAGACCGACAACCAGTGGCAGCCCGACTTCATCAACTGGCACGACGAAACGCTGTTCTGCGCGTGGTGCGATTACAACGCCCGCAAGACCTACATCGCCACCTCCACCGACGGGGTGCACTGGCGCAACCGCGAAGTGCCGGCCGCGCCGCCGTCGCTTGCGGGCCAGGTCGTCGGCTTCCCCACCAACCACGGCCTGCTCACCCGCAAGGGCGTGATGATGTTCCCGTGCAGCCTGCCGTTTGCCGAATCCAAGTGCATGGTCGGCCACACGCGCTACGCCGGCGTGCTCCGCAGCGAGGACGGCGGCAAAACGTGGTCATGGAGCGAGCCGATCGAGGCCGTGAGTTGGACGCAGGCCGGCGAGAAACCGGCCGAATTCGGCGGCGACACGATCACGCTTTGGGAACCGATGCTGTTCGAGCAGGCCGACGGCAAAATCGGTCTGTTGATCCGCAACTCGACCGCGCAGGAAAATCCCGAGCGCGCCGAGAAACCGCATCGCATGTTGCTCCACGCCGTCAGCGCCGACGCCGGCCGCACATGGACCAAGGCCCGCCCGGCCGAGGTGGACACGATCTGCTCGCGCAACTACGCCGTTGCCGGCGCCGGCACGCGCGACAGTTTGTTAATGGTGATGAACGACAATAACGTGCGTGTGCCGGAACGCATCAGCCACGACCGGTATTTCCTCTCGCTTTACTGCGCGCCGGTTTGCGATCCCGACCTGTTGTTGCCGGGGCCTGTCATCCAGCCGCAGGGCGGCACGGCATTCTATCCGAACGGCTTTGTCGAGGACGGGAAACTCTACGTCGCCTACACCTATCCGGGCGGCATCCACAGCAGCGTCGTCGCGCCGCTGCCGGATTTTTCGCGTCCGTTCCTGCTGCCGCGCGCCGGGCGCGCCGGGATGCGGATTGAGGACGGCATCGCGCACTTCGGCCAGCGGCAATCGAGCCTCGGCCTCGTGCTGACGGAGCAACTGACGCGGCAATCAAAGCTGCGGCTCGCGTTCGATGTGAACGTGAACCGCTACAACGGCGGCGACTGGCCCGTGCTGACGCTCGGCGGCAAGATGCGCGGCGGCACGTCCATCCGCGCCATCTATAACCCGGAAACCAAATCCGATGTGTTCCAAGTCGGCATAGGCGGCAACAAATGGGCCGACATCGCGCCGTTCAAGATGAAGGAGTGGAACCATTTCGAGATCGAGTTGACGACGGCAGGCTTCTCCGTCACCGTCAACAACTCGCCCGCGCAATCCTTGAAAAAAACGCTGTTGCGTAAAATCTGTTTCGGCGGCCTCTATGTCGCGCCACCGTGGCCGATGGGCATGTCCGGGAGCAGCGACGTGCGCTTGAAGCTGGATTCAATCCGAATCGAATAACCGCGTCTCATGAGCAAGACAACAACCTTGAAAACGAAACTTTCACTCCTCACCGTTCTGTTACTGGCGGCGCTGGACGCGTTCTGGCCGTTTCAATCCGGGCCGCTGTGCCGGCAATGAATCCGTCAAGAATCAGGAATCGGCTTCAGGATCACCCATTCGACAAGACTGCGGAATTGACCCCCACAACGATCTGCGATAGGGTTCAGCGCATGGACAGCATGGTTCTGACTCATGAGGCGCTGAGACTTTCCGCAGCGGAAAGAGCGCAAATCATTGATGCGCTATGGGAAAGCCTCGATCCAGCCGAACAAACGGCGATTGACCGCGCCTGGCTCGACGAATCCGGCGACCGGCTCCGAGCGCATCGGGAAGGCAGACTCGTTGCGATGGATGGTGAAGAAGCTCTCCGTCAAATCGAAGCCGGCATCGGCAAATGACCTTCAAGCTTCTGCCCCCGGCCGCCCGCGAGATTCGCGAAGCTGCCCGGTTCTATGAAAGCAAAGTGCCAGGCTTGGGTTCCGACTTCGTGGCCGAAATTCGCGCCGCCATCAGGCGGATTGTGGCGTATCCGCAAGCTTGGTTCCCACTCGACGACACCTTTCGCCGTTGCCGAACGCACCGCTTTCCTTACGGGATTATCTACACCATCGAACCCGACCACATCCTCATTGTCTCCGTGATGCATTTCCATCGCCATCCGGACTCCTGGCGCAAGAATCTCTGACAAAGTTCGAGGATCAGCGGCGCGTAGATCGTGTCGAAATCCTTCGCGTAGGGATACCAGTCCGTCCGGCTGTCGCAGCCCGGCGTGAGCACATCCGCCAGCGCCTTCGCCTCCGCCACCGTCCACGTCACCGCCAGATAATCGCACGCCGGCAACGCATCCGTCGGCTGCGGCTTCTGGAGCAACGGCACCGGCACCGGCGCCAACC
>Ga0209083_1002376_pt1 | contig 18067 bp, 21 predicted proteins | sample AM7aDNAmetaG_FD_184132 | JGI IMG/M metagenome (GOLD analysis project Ga0209083, IMG submission 184132) | Freshwater microbial communities from Finland to study Microbial Dark Matter (Phase II) - AM7a DNA metaG (SPAdes) (version 3) | ecosystem: Environmental > Aquatic > Freshwater > Lake ...
ATATGGACTATATGCAGTTGTACCGCAAGTATACCTATGAAGAACGTCACAGCTACAGCTTGGACGCTATTGCCGAATATGAATTGCAAGAAAGCAAGACTGTGTTTGAAGGTACCTTGGACCAACTGTATAATCAAAACTTCAAGACCTTTATCGAATACAACAGACAAGACACCATGATCTTAGCCAAGCTGGACAAAAAACTCAAGTTTTTGGATCTGGCCAATACCTTGGCACATGAAAATACCGTTTTGCTACAAACTACCATGGGAGCTGTGGCAGTGACAGAACAGGCCATCATCAACGAAGCACACGAACGTGGCATGGTTGTGCCCAATCGTAAGGAACGCTACAGTGACGAAGATACACAGGCCGCAGGTGCTTATGTAGCTTACCCACGCAAGGGCATACATGAATACGTTGGATCAATAGACATCAACAGTTTATATCCAAGTGCGATTCGTGCCTTGAACATGGGACCCGAAACTATTATTGGGCAACTACGCCCCATCATGACTGACCGTTACATTGCTGATAAAATGCGTGCAGGTTCGAGTTTTGCTGCCGCATGGGAAGGCTTGTTTGGCAGTCTTGAGTATACGGCCGTGATGGAAATGCAGACCGGCACAGAAATTACCATTGACTGGCAGGATGGCGAGGAATCAGTTCACAGTGCTGCAGAAGTATGGAAGATTGTATTTGATTCAAACCAACCCTGGATGATCACTGCCAATGGCACAATCTTTACCTACGAGAAAGAAGCTATTATTCCAGGCTTATTAAAACGCTGGTATGCTGAACGTAAAGACATGCAGGCCCAATTGAAAGAATGTAAAAATGCAGAAGATGAAGAGTATTGGGACAAGCGACAGCTGGTCAAAAAGATTAACCTTAACAGTCTCTATGGTGCTATTCTTAACCCTGGTTGTCGTTTCTTTGATAAGCGCATTGGTCAGTCCACCACTCTTACTGGACGTGCGATTGCCCGTCACATGGATGCTTATGTAAACGAGTGTATCACCGGCCAGTATGATCACGTGGGCGATGCAATCATTTATGGCGATACGGACTCCTGTTACTTTACTGCCTATCCTATGCTGAAGGACGATATTGAAGCCGGCAATATGACCTGGACCCGCGAAACTGCGGTTCAGTTATACAACTCAATTGCTGATCAAGTCAACGACAGTTTTCCAGGCTTTATGGAAACTGCATTCCACGTGCCACGTGAGATGGGATCAGTTATCCGAGGCGGTCGTGAGATCGTGGCCTCAAAGGGCTTGTTTATTACCAAGAAGCGTTATGCTGTCATGTATTACGACAAGGAAAACAAACGTGTAGACACTCACGGATCACCGGGCAAAGTCAAGGCCATGGGTCTGGATCTCAAGCGGTCAGATACACCCAAGGTTATTCAAGAGTTTCTGAGTGAGATTCTTAACGATGTCTTGATTGGTGCTACCCGTGAACAGATCATTGAAAAGATACGCGAGTTTAAATACAAGTTCAAAGAACGTCCAGGTTGGGAGAAAGGTTCGCCTAAACGTGTCAACAACTTGACCAAGTATGCCAAGGAAGAAGAACGCTTGGGTAAAGCCAACATGCCTGGACATGTGCGTGCGGCCTTGAACTGGAATAACCTGCGTAGGATGAATAGCGACAAGTATTCAATGCAAATTGTAGATGGTATGAAAACCATTGTGTGCAAACTGAAACAGAATCCTCTAGGATGGACTAGTATTGGGTATCCTACAGATGAATTGCACTTGCCACAGTGGTTCAAAGACTTGCCATTTGATGATGCAGATATGGAACAAACTGTAGTTGATCAAAAGTTAGATAACTTGTTGAGTGTATTGGAATGGGATTTAAAATCGGCCACCAACACTGAAAACACTTTCCAAACCTTGTTTGAGTGGTAATATGAATCTGATAGAATTGGTCCGCCTCGGCAACAACTTGGAAAATCTTGCATTTGACGATATTCAAGAAAATTTGCTAAATCGAGTTGACAAGATCATGAATCAGTCTGATATTCCTGCGGCCGGTATTGACACAGGATTTCGTGACCGCATACAAGAAAAAACTCAGATCCTGCAAACAGTATTTGAATCCATTGACCTGGAATTATCGGCCATGAAAGCTGAAATACAACGTCAGATTGAGATACAAGGACAGGAGTGGTTGGTTAAGTCTTATGCCAGATACGAAAATCATGTCAATACTAGATATTCACAAAAGCCCGAATATCTAGGCCTGCATCAACATAAGTCTCCTCGATTGACTGATGAAGTTGCTGAAAAATTAAATGTTCGTGTGGGCTCTTATAGTGGATGGCAACATCCAGCCATGATTATACATCCGTGGCAAGAGTCCTTTATACAACACATGATCGGTGCAGATCCTTTGTACCTGGTGGATGAAAGTTACTACCTGTTGGATCCAGTATTAGAGCAGTTTGGCGAACAGTATCAAAATAGATTGCGTGTGTATGCTATAGAGGAAACATTTGAAAATCCTATTTTGGTCCAGTTGCCCAATGAACAATTTGGATTTGTTTTGGCCTACAACTACTTGGATTATCGACCATTTGAATTTGTAAAAAGATATTTGTCTGAGATTTATGAAAAATTGTTGCCAGGCGGTGTCCTGGCCATGACCTTTAACGATTGTGATCGATATAGAGCCTTGCAAGGAGTTGAACAAGGAATTACCGGCTATACACCAGGACGGTTGGTTCGCGGTTGGGCACAATACTTAGGCTTTGAAGAGATTTATTCTACACCAGCCTCTACTCCCAGCGTCTGGATTGAATTTCGCAAACCCGGCAAACTTACCACCTTGCGCGGTGGTCAGAGCTTGGCTAGAATATTACCTAAACCCGTTGCAAATTCTAAATAACCCCTATACAATATACAAACAAGGAGAATTACATGAAAGATCACTTACTAGACTTAGTAGAACACACACACAAATTAGGAGTCATTGACCTGGTCAAGATTACCGGCGACGATAAGACCACCGACATCTTTGGTATTGCCGAAGATCGAAGCGTGATTGTAGAAGGCTCATACGCCAATCCAGTTCCAGAATTTATTGGCCTATTTGGTATGCCAAATTTAGGCAAGCTCAATATCTTGTTGAACTTGTCAGAATATAAAGAAGGTGCTGAATTAGCAGTGACAAAGAAGGCCACAGGCGAACCCGACGGTATTACTTTTCAAAATGCCAGCAAGGACTTTAAAAATACCTATCGCTTTATGGCATCGGAAATTGTAACAGAAAAAGCCAAGAGCGTAAAATTTAAAGGCGTCAACTGGCATGTAGAATTTGAACCTACTGTGTCTGCTATTCAGCGTTTAAAAATGCAAGCACAGGCCAATAGTGAAGAAGTAAACTTCCAAGCCAAAACTGAAAACGGAGACTTGAAATTCTCCTTTGGCGATCATTCAACACACTCGGGTAGCTTTGTATTTCAACCTGCGGTACAAGGTGCACTCAAACGCACATGGGCATGGCCAATCAAAACTGTAATCTCAATTTTAGATTTGACCGGTGACAAAGTCATGCGCATCAGCGATGATGGTGCGGCACAGATTACTGTAGATTCGGGCCTGGCCACTTACACTTACATTATTCCAGCACAAAGCAAGTGATTTTATCACATAAACCGCTAACTGATGGTACGGTTGAGCAAGAACTATTTCGACAGTTGAGTTTGGTTAGACCAGAACAGGTAGCATTAGATAACTGGTCTAACACTACCTATGTTGACAGTTTTATCAACTGGATCAAGGGCGGCACACACAATCAAATACAGGGGTTAGACGAGTTTGCTCATTCTGCCTATAGTCATGGTGCTATTGCTGTAATAGAACAATTTATTAATAGACATGGCGGACATCGTCGTATTAGATTTAGTCAAGCCGAATTTGTTGCTAGCAAAATTATATGTAACAATATTGGGGTAGAGTTTTTACACTTAGAAGCCGGACCTATTGAATCCAACGATGCGGTCTTGATCAGCATGCCGTTTGCTGGCAATGGCGGAATTTGGCCTGGATACCATGACATGATTGGTCAGTGCAATCAACTGAATGTTCCTGTATTATTAGATTTGGCTTACTATGGAATCAGTCATGGTATGAATATTGATTTAACCCATCCGTGTATTAGAGAGGTAGCATTTAGTTTGAGCAAGCCTCTGGTAACTCAATTGCGTGTAGGTCTTAGACTTACAAAAGAACACCATGACGACATGTTGCAGGTCAATTCAGATCTTAAAGTTTATAACCGAATCTCTGCCTGGATTGCTGTGCAACTAATGAAAAAATTTCCATGCGATTATATTATTTCTAAATATCTAGACATGCAGATTGATATATGTAATAATTTAGGAATTAGTCCAAGTGCCACGGTAACTTTAGCCTTGGGTGATGACCGCCACAAAGAGTTTTATAGAAATGGATTTTACAGGATTTGTATAACCAATGAACTTCTCCAAAAACTTTGATACGGATTTTGCATTCTTTGGTAACTGTCAGTTGCCATGGAGTCAGGTCGCCCAGGATCTCGCATCGGTATCAACTGATGTTACACGATTGAATTCAATCATGCAAGATAACAATTCTCAAGGCGAGTTATCAAAAATCACTAACGAATATGCCAAGTACGGGTATACTGAACATAATACCAAAATTTGGAAAACCACTGCCAGTGATACAAAATTAACTTTTGATTGGGAGAAACTGATTGTAGATCAACTACCGTTGGATCGTGCAGTAGCAACGTTAACCAGGCAAGACCCGGGTCAGATCTTACCTTGGCATCAGGACAGATTTTTTATGTTACGCCGACTGAACCCAGATGATCCTAGACCAATCTGGAGATTTTTAATGTTTATGGAAGATTGGAAAATAGGTCACGTATTGCAGGTTGGAGATAGTTTTTTGCATCATTGGCATCAGGGCGACGTATATGTCTGGAGACCCGGGATGCACCACGTGAGTGCTAATATTGGACTCGAAATCAAATGGACTTGTAACATCACAGGATTTTTAACAGTATGACCCAAGATAACTTAACAGCCAAGCAAAACGATTACGCTGTATTCTTACCGGCAATCTCAGGCTTCTATGCTACCTACATAGGCAAGCAACGTGATCCTGTAAATGGTCCTTATGTGGATCCTAAAACTCGTATGCCTGCTGGCATGAAAGACATGGAACAGATGAACTGGCTCAATAGTTCTAAAGGCTTATTTCCATATAAGTGGAGCCTGTATTCGGGCGGACATGCTAACCTGGATTTAAACAAGCAAGACTGGTCCGAAGACATGGTTCGTAATCGTGAACCAGGCACTGTCATGCTGGGCGACTCTGGAGGATTTCAGATTGCCAAAGGTCTTTGGGAAGGCGACTGGAAAGCCAACTCAGGTTGCCCTAAGGCACAGAAGAAACGTGAAATGGTGCTGAAATGGCTAGATGGTATTGCCGATTATGGTATGATCCTTGATATTCCAACCTGGGTCATTCACGATAACAAAGCCAGTGCTGCCTGTCAAATCACTACACTGGAAGAAGCTGTAGAAGCTACTAAATTTAACAATGACTATTTCATGAAACATCGCAAGGGCGTTCGTAATGGTGGTGCCAAGTTCTTGAATGTGCTACAAGGTGCTAATCATGCTGACGCTGATCGTTGGTATGAAACCATGAAGCACTATTGTGACCCAAACATCTATCCAGACACACACTTTGATGGGTGGAGTATGGGTGGACAGAACATGTGTGATGTGCATTTGGTCTTGCGTAGACTTGTAGCACTGCGACATGATGGCTTGTTAAAAGAAGGCATTCATGATTGGATGCACTTTTTGGGCACAAGTAAATTAGAGTGGGCTGTATTGCTCACTGATATTCAACGAGCAGTCAGAAAATATGTCAATCCTAGTTTTACTATTAGTTTTGATTGTGCCAGTCCATTCTTGGCCACTGCCAACGGACAAGTGTATCATCATATTGACCTGCCGCACAACGAAAAATGGTGCTACCGAATGAGTCCTATTGTGGACGACAAGAAGTATGCTACTGATACTCGTCAATTTGGTCCAGCAGTTATAGCCGATGGCCTGATTGATCATTTTGATGAAAGTCCAATTAGTCAGCGGTTGCAGATGAAGGATGTTTGTTACTATGCTCCAGGCATGTTAAACAAGATTGGCAAGGAAGGCAAAACTTCGTGGGATAGTTTTAGCTATGCACTCTTAATGGGGCATAATGTTTGGATGCATATCGAAGCAGTTCAACGTGCCAATCGTGCGTATGATACTGGAACCTGGCCGGCCATGATGTGGAATCAAAATGGCGACCATGCTCGATTCAAAGACATTGTGGACGCTATCTTTGCCACATCAGACCGTGCAGAAGCCGAAGCCATCATCGAACACTATGATCGTTACTGGATGGACATTGTGGGCACACGTGGATTCAAAGGTAAGAAAGCCAAAAACGCACACAGTCAGTTTAATGCCTTATTTGATGTAGAGGAGTCAGCACACGGTTCCAGTGAAGACGAAGTTGAATTTGATCAACAAAAACTGGATGCCTTAGAAAATGCAGACTAACTGTCTAGCGACCCGACATAATCTAATCTTAGACAGCGCAGATCGTGTGACCTTGTGTTGCAACAGCACACAGGCTTTGGATTTTGATCAAGGACTAGTAGATCGTGCATTGATCGGTGCAAAAGCAACTGAAATACAATCGGCCTTGGATTCAGGTCAAGCACACCCAAACTGTGATCGATGCTGGCGTGAACAGGCCAATGGAACTTACAGTTATCGTGAGGCCTACAACGATATGTATCCTGAATTTGCAGATTTAAAAGGTCCGCAATTAAAAACAGTTCACTTGCAAAATGACCCTACTTGCAATCTTGCCTGCGTTTATTGTGGGCCCAGGTTCAGCAGTCGCTGGGCCGGCTTGCTAGGTCATGCTGAACCCATGATCAAGACTCTAGACTTTTCAGATGAAGCTCTGGTTGGACTTGATATGATTACCTTGGCCGGTGGTGAACCTGGACTGATCAAAAGTAATGCAAGGTTGTTGGATCGTTTGTTGGTTCTTAATCCTGAATGCCAAGTTATTATCAACAGTAATCTCTATGAAATCAATACACCAGTGTTTGAACGAGTATTTAAATTTGCCAATGCCACTGTGATAGCCAGTTTTGAAAGTGTAGGCAATCGATACAACTACATACGTCAAGGTAGTGATTGGTTGCAGTTTAGTCAAAATTTCGTCCAAGTGGCTCAGCGGGTGTCACGGTTGCAGGCCAGCATGATTCTGTTTCCTTTGAGCATTGGAGGCATTGCTGATGCCATTGACTTTGCTTTGAAACATGTTCCTGCCAGCGAAATCTACATCAATGATTATGAAGGTGGACGATACCAATGGGGTCATGTGGGCAAAACAACACTTGACCAACTCAAGTCAAATTTAGTAAAATATATTGAGAATCTAGACACCGCAATACAGTCGCAAATCTTGCCAAGGTTAGCACAAATTGAATCAACAGTCAGCAATACTAAATTTCCGGATTTGGCAGATTTTGATCAAATGACCGATCAAAATCATCGATCTATATTTAAAGAACTTTACCAATAGGAGGTAATATGACCTGGGAACGTCGTATCAAGCATTTAGAAGAAGCACATCATGTGTTGGACAAGCGCATCGATGGTTTGGAAAAAACAGGAGTATTTGATGATGTCGAACTGACTGATTTGAAGAAACAACGGTTGCAATTAAAGACACAAATTGTTAAACTTAAACAAGACCATAACCCTTCAACCCATTACACGACTGAACAAAATGATTAGAGCAGGGCACAACGAAGTAACGTTCTTTACCGGAACCGAAGTAGAACATACTGTTGCATTTGGCCGACCTACCCTGTTTGTAGTAGGTCTACAGGACAGTCAAATTGTGTTACAAGAAGCCATGAACAATGATTGTGAACACATCTATTTTGGTGCCAACCAAAGTTTTCCTGCATTGGCAACCAATGATGGGGATGCTTGGCGAGACTGGGAAGTTATGATTCAAGACTGTTTGGAAGCTGGTTGGTTATGCACACTAGATTTGGATTTGGCACAGGCCGAAGGACTATTAGAATCGGGCCTTGTTGAGTTCCATAATTTTATACCTATGATTAGTGTTAAACTACCTTATATCAGACAGTTTGGCTATCATGCCACACTTAAAATCGACGACAAGGATTTTAATGCAACCAACCCAGGTGTATGGTGTCATAGTCTACACGACTTACAAAATCGAGAAGTATTTACTGACTGGTCTCGATATACAAAAGATGAGATAATCAAATGAGAAACTGGCTAAGACAACGCCTGCTGAACCTCTTGGTAGGTGGGCATGCCGAAATAAAAGTTGTAGGTACCACTCGTGGAATGCGTGCTGTCCGCGACTTTGATAATGAGGAGGACTGTTCAGCAAGCGGTATTGATCTCCCGGATCCCATCAACTTCAAAGTGCAACAGGTCAATGGCGGTACCGTGATCGAAACTCGCTACTATGATCACAAGAAGGACGACCATCGCATCAAGCTACACATCGTCACACCCGAAGAAAACTTGGCCGAATCAATTGGCAAAATTGTAACCATGGAGTTATTACAGAAATGAAAACATTAGAAAAAATTGTGTTGCACCCTAAGTTAGAAAACGAGCATCGTGCTGAAGTTACTGCATGGTTAGAACAAAATGCTAAAACAAATACATGGGATATAAATTCCAACTACGACGAACATGGTTGTTTTAATATTACTCTACGGGGTGCTGAAGGCGAAAGTTTGCTTACTATGTTGTTAATGAAATATAAAGACACAAAAATTATTGAACAACAGTACCACGAAACCTATGAAATAGCACCAGAGGCATTGGCGTTATTTGATTTTGGAGACTAAGATGATACAAGAAGAACGCAACACAGTAGAAAGAGTAATGCAGGCCGCTGATCGTAAGATTTGGGTAACGTTTAGGAAAGAAGGGGTGCATCGATATCCGGCAGCAGCAACAGATCCAGCACTATGCACAGCAGGAGAATATGATGTATCGTTTTTGGCTAATCTGCATCGCCATATGTTTCACTTCAGGGTGTCAATCGATGTGTTCTCAAATGACCGAGACATTGAATTCATCCAGTTTAAAAGATGGCTCGAGTCGTTGTATAACAATTCGAATTCCATTCTAAACTTAGACTACAAAAGTTGCGAGATGATCGCAGATGACTTATATATACAAATAGCAAATCGGTATCCGGGTCGTGCTGTAGTAATTGAAGTGTCCGAAGACGGCGAGAACGGATGCTCCATTAGTTATAACCTTACTCGCCCAACACAATCAATTGTAATTTAAAGGAAACATCATGGGTAAACCCCAACATCGTCTCAGCCCTAGAGCCATCCAGGCACACGAAGATTTAGCCAACTACTTGGAATTCTGTAGAGATTATGGCTACCGATTCCGCGAAGAAGATCTCTACAACTTTAGAGCTTATGCTTGGCAACAGTATAACAAGTTCACACAAGGCAAGAATGCCAAGAACATGTGGGATGAAGACGCTCGCAGATTTGCAGGATATCGTCGCCATGCGTAAGTTATTCTACATGGGCTTGGAGTCTTACCAAGAACGGTATACCTTACAACTGACCGAATGGAATCGTCGGGTATTTGATCGTAGAGGTCTAGATGTAGTTTATGTTCCGGGCACTACATTAGATAATACCGGTGCTATCTCGGTCGGTCAAGTGTTAGATGCTCATGGGCGCAGTTACTTTAGTATGAGCCAAATTATGAACCTGGTTCAAATGATGCGTAACGGAGAAGTGACATCCGAGGATGTTATCTACTTTGAAGATATGTTTGCTCCAGGAATGGAATCGCTACCATACATTATGGATCAGATTCCGCAAGAACAACGTCCACGTGTTTATGTTCGCTGTCTTGCTCAAGCCATCGATCCTGATGATTTTGTTCATGTATGGGGTATGGCCCGTTGGATGGATCTGTATGAAAAGATGGTTAATGAGTTTGTAACAGGTGTATTGGCTACCAACGAAGAGATGGTAGCTCACATGCGTATTGCCGGTTGGTCGGCTCCGATCTACAATATTTCAGGTCTGGCATTTGGCAAAGCAGAAGTGCTAGAACGAATTGGCGGAGCTGCCAACATTAAGCCGTTTGACCAACGTAAAATGCGTGTAGGTTTTGCGGCACGGTTTGATCAAGAAAAACAACCTGGTTTCTTTTTGGACTTGGTTGAAATGTATTATCAATTGACCCGGCGTACCGATGTTGAGTTTGCCATATTTCAAGGTGGTCCGTTGCGTAGTAACAATCCCGAGTATGTAGATCGTGCTAGAGTTTTAGAGCGTGAAGGAAAACTCAAAATTTATGAGAATCTGAAGAAAAATGATTACTATGCTCTGCTTAATGATACAAGGGTTTTGTTTAATTGTGCATTACAAGACTGGGTATCTAACACAGTTTCAGAAGCAGATACTCTGGGTGCTAATGTTCTTTACCCTGCTTATCGCAGTTTTCCCGAAACCTTTGCTGACGATCCTAACCGTCTTTACATTCCTTGGTCAATAGATGATGCGTTTCATAAGCTACAGTATTTGCTGACCACTGCACATCACAACATGGGTCTAATTAGTGACTGGACTGATGGCACTGTGGATCGTATTGTAGATATCTTAGAAGGCAAGGGCGAACAGTGGAATCGTGCCGGCAATCGTTATAGAGATCATGTGAGTCAGGCCAAATATGCTGTAAGAAAGATTGAATCTTGAAAGTAATGGTAACCGGAGCCGCTGGTTATATCGGCGGCCAAACAGTATTAAAACTGTTGGATGCTGGTCACGAAGTCTTGGGTATCGATCGTAATCCACCGCCTGAGAGCATGGTCATGTTGCCCAATAGTTGGTGGAGTGTCAATGACTTTGCTAGCGATATTGGTTTGTCGGCCATTGATCAATGGCGACCTGAAGCTATTATACACTGTGCCGGTACTAGCCTGGTCGGTCCTAGCATGACCGATCCTGAAGATTACTACAGCAACAATTTTGTCAAAACTAAACGCCTGTTGGATTTTTTGGTTGTCAACAACATGATCAATGTGCGAGTAATCTTTAGTTCAAGTGCAGCCACCTATGGTGAACCCAAATCAGTGCCATGCGTGGAGACAGATGTTACAGACCCGATCAGTCCGTATGGTCAAAGCAAGTTAATGATTGAATGGATGTTGAACAGTTACCAAAGAGCCTATGGCCTAGACTATGTGAGCTTTCGCTATTTCAATGCCTGTGGTGCTGATAGCCTGGCACGTCACGGTCAAGTTGCTGGAGCCACACATATCATTGCTAGAGTGTTAGAAGCAGTTAAAAACAGTCAAGATTTTACTCTGTACGGTGACGATTACCCCACTCCAGATGGCACTTGTATTAGAGATTACATACACGTGGAAGATCTAGCCGATGCACATGTTCGATCATTAGATAGAACTATACCCAGTGACATTTATAATCTTGGCACCAATTGTGGCTACAGCAATCTTGAAGTCGTTTGCACTGCTGCACAAATTACCGGTGTCAACATTCCCATGTTGCACGGACCCAAGCGTGAAGGCGACCCGGCTGTGCTCACCGCCGACGCCACTAAGTTTATGAGTACCAGCGGTTGGCAACCAAAATTTAACATGACTGATATTGTTAACCATGTATGGGCTTGGTATAACCGATGACCTATTCAATACATCAAGATTGGGATCCTCTCAAAGTCTGCGTGGTTGGGCGTAGTTACCCTCCTGAATTTTACAGTTGGATTACAATACCACATGTGAGAAAACTATTTGAACGCATAGCAATCGAAACCGAAGAAGATTATCAAGCTGTTATACAAAAACTAGAATCATTTGGTGTGCAAATTATACGCACCAATCTTCCAACCAATAATATAGATCACGGTGGATTTTATGTGCGCCCACCAATGGCTCCTAGAGATCACACTGTAATGATTGGTGAAAAATTTTATCAAGGCTACGGCAACGAAACATTTTATACCAACAGCTATGATAAAATTAAAGATCCACCTTGGCCCGAGTGTAACACTTGGGATCAGTTTGAACAGTTGCCAGAATGGATGAAAAAAGAGTGCCGAGACTTGCACGGGTTTTGGGACGATCGACATTTAAAAAATAGCTGGATCGATGACATCTCTGATCAGGTCCGAACGCAAGGTAATCAAATTATTAAATCTAAAGAAATACACGGTGCTGGTATTTTTCGTATAGGTAAAGATCTTTATCACGGAACTGAAAGTTATGATCAGGATTTACAACTAACGCAACAGGCAAGAGATCAAGAATTTCCTGAATACCGAAATCACATAATCAATACTGGAGGACACAGCGATGGAACGTATTGTCCAGTTTGTCCTGGCTTAATCATAAGTTTACGTGAAATTCATTCTGAGGCATTTGCTAAATTGTTTCCAGGATGGGAAGTGGTGTATCTGCCCGGTCAAAACTGGGACATGATCTTGCCATTCAAAGAACTCAAACAAAAAAATAGTGGTAAATGGTGGCTTCCTGGATTTGAACACGATCAAGAAGTAGTAGATACTGTGGAATCTTGGATGGGACATTGGGTTGGATATGTAGAGGAAACAGTATTTGATCTCAACATGCTGATTATTGATCCAAAAAATGTTATAGTATTCAATTATAATAAAAAAGTATTTGATGCCTTGGAACGACACGGAATCACACCTCACGTAATTACATTTAGACACAGATATTTCTGGGATGGCGGAGTTCATTGTATTACCAGTGATCTACACAGAGAAGGCACCTTGCGAGACTATTTTCCAGAAAGAAGCCAATGAGTTTCAAAACACTATTTGACTTTGAACAGGCCTTGGCCGACTATACCGGTGCACCGTATGTAGTCTTAACTGATGGTTGCACACATGCCTTGGAACTTTGTTTTAGGCATGATAATATCAAACAAACAACATTTACTCCTTACACTTATCTAAGTGTCCCAATGCTTATGCATCATCTGGATATTGAGTTTGACTATTATCCAGATCATTTGCCTCATAGGCAACAGTGGACAGGTGAATACAAGTTTGAAGCTACTCGTATTTGGGATTCAGCACGTAGACTAGAACCCGGAATGTATCGCTCAGGTCAAATGCAGTGTCTCAGTTTTGGCTGGACCAAGCCCTTGCAATTAGGCAAGGCGGGTGCTATCTTGTTAGATGATTACGAAGCTTACCGGAAGTTTAGCCGTCAACGTAGTGATGGACGCGATCTAAATCTTCCTTGGGAAACCGAAACCAATCTGATTCTGGGTTGGCACTACTGTCCTACTTTAGAACTGTGTGCTCGAGGGCTTGAACTCCTACCTACTGTAGAACCAAAAGCACAATCTGGAGTTTATCCTGATTGCAGAAAAATTCCATTTAGTCCTTGATTTAAATCTAAATAACCCCTATAATAGTAACAAGACTGGTCATCCACGACCTTATAACTCGGAGAAAATCAAATGAAATATGTTTCACCTGAAGAACAAAAGATAGCAGATCTACTAGTGCAAGAAGCACCGTATCATCCCGGATACGAAGATGCCGCAATGAATATGAGCGATAAAGATTACCAAGAAGCTAACCTAGCAGATGCTATCCGCTTTAATATGCGGAGAGATGGCAAACGCTTCTGGGCCGGTGATAACATTAGCGATTATTTGCACGATGGTGATAAAGAAATTCTGATCAATGAAGCTACAGCAGCTTTTGAATCGGTCCTGGATACCTTGTTGATTGATAGAGAAACTGATCCAAACAGTCAAGGCACAGCTCGACGCTTGGCCAAGATGTATTACAATGAAATCATGGCGGGTCGATATGATCCTGCCCCAGATGCAACAGCTTTTCCCAACGATTCGGAGGATAGATATGAAGGTATGTTGGTTGTGCGGAGTGAGTTGCGTAGTATGTGTAGTCACCACCATCAGCCTGTTTCTGGTGTTGCCTACATTGGAATTATTGCTGCCAACAAACTTATTGGTTTGTCTAAGTATACTCGAATTGCTCAGTGGTGTGCTCGCCGTGGTACTTTGCAGGAAGAACTATGTAACGACATCGCACGAGAAATAATGCGGGCCACTGATTCGGAGAATGTGGGTGTTTATATACAGGCTCAACATGGGTGCTGTGAAAATAGAGGCATAATGGCACACTCGAGTCTAACACAGACTACAGTATTACGAGGTGTGTTTCAAACAGATCCAGGAACCAAAAAAGAGTTTATGGACAATATTAAACTACAACAGGACTTTGCCCCAAGATGACCTATGTAGTAGGCGAAGCCTGTATCCTTTGTAAACATACCGACTGTGTAGATGTATGTCCGGTAGACTGTTTTGTAGAAGGCCCTAACTTTTTAGCCATCAATCCGGATGAGTGTATTGACTGTGCAGTGTGCGTTCCAGAATGTCCAGAAAACGCTATCTACGCCGAGGATGATGTGCCCGAGGACCAAAAATCTTTTATTCAAATCAATGCCGAACTAGCCAAACATTGGCCTGCTATTACCAAAAGCAAAGACAGCTTGCCCGATGCGGCCAAATGGTCTGGTGTTGTGAATAAACTACAGTATCTAGAGCGCGATTGACCCAAAAATAGTCATTTGCTATAATAGTTGTATTGTCAACTGTTATAGGCATTTGCTATGAAGAAACAAACTGTGTTGCGTCGATCTGCTATGGCCATAGCAGTATCTACCGTTTTCCTACTTGCCGCATGCGGTGGTGGAGGTGGTGGAGGTAGTGGCACTCCGGGCAACAGTGGCGGAGGTTATGTCAAACCTGACGATCCCAATACTGCTTACTATACACAAGGTCAGCTCAGTAACTACGGATTCACTGCTGGATCCAGAACTACCGTTCCATTCAGCACTCCTACCCTGGTTAGTACCACCAATCTATTTTCAGGAAATTCGTCCACACAGAATGCCAATACCATGTATGTGGTCAACAATCTAACCGGCGATGGTGCCGATGACATGATTGTGGCAGGACGACAAACACAACCGGCCACTGCCGCTACCTGGACCAACTCGGCCATACAATTATTCAACTGGGAAAACGGACAGTTTGTAAACAATACTGCCAAGTGGTTTCCTGGCAGTAGTAATGCTATATTAGGAACCGATCTAGGCACTGTTCAGTTTGCTGATTTCTTCCACAGCGGTCATACTGACATGTTGGTTCCGCCCAGCACTGACATGAACTACTATGGTCTCACTGCTACCAGTCAGGCCTGGTTGTTTAGAAATACTGGCAGTCAGTTTAATCTTACCACAATTGATCTGGGCGCCCAGGTATGGGGACATGGTGCTACCATTGCTGACCTGACCAAAACTGGTTGGCAAGACGCTATTATTACTGACTACGGTCCTAACACTACGTTCTTAATGAACAACCATACCAATGGGTTTACTGTATATCAAGCCAAAGGCAATAATGACCTTTACTATGGTACCAGTAGTGTAGCGGCTGCAGACTTTATGAACAATGGATCAACTCAAGTGGTCGCTACCGACGTTAGAGCCTGCGCCAACAACAGTTCTACTTTCGGTTGTACCAACGCCAGCACAACCAAGATGTTTACCTGGAACATTGATCCAGTTACCAACAAGCTCAACATCAACTGGGCCGCTGACTTGCCTACTCCAATCCTGGGCAATAGTAGCCACAACTATTTGGTCATCAACTACGATTTCCTTAACAATGGTAATCAAGACTTGATTGTGTTTAGTCAACCCACACTGACCACTACCAAACAAAGTGCCATACAGTTCTTGCAAAATGACGGTGCCGGCAACTTTACCGACGTGACCTCAACCATGCTCAAAGGTTACAATACCAATACCTATGGTGCTACACGCCCACAATTTATTGATCTGGGTAATGGTCAGCAAAGTATGATTCTAAGTGGCAATGACTTTTCAGGTAACAATTCTAGCACGCAGATTTTAATCAAACAAAGCGCCGCTGGTCCTTATGTGGCGGCATTCCAAAACATCATTACTGACTTTGCTAGCGAAGCTAATCTGATAGCCGGTAGCACAAACACTGGAAATCAAGTGGCCATAGTCAAAGACAAGAGCAACAACTTGTATCTGGTGACTGACATACAGTATCAAAACGGCGCTGGTGCACCCATGCGCATGAGCACATATCTAAGCCTAATTGGCGGATCGGTTAATACCATTACGGCACAGACCGCATTCAATCAGGTCAAGGCAGTATGGCCCTGGATGAGTTCGGCTCAGGTCAACCAGGTTTTGGCACAGACCAGCAGCACATATATGACTGATGCTGGACCAGGTCTGATATTGAATCCCAATAACTTGTTGAATCCAGTGGGTGCCATGAGTGTGGCAACCAGGTCAGGACTCATGACCTTGTCGGGCGGTATTGCTGGGGTAAACCTGGGTTCAATGAGCCAGGTCCAGGCTCTTGACAGTCTAGGTCGCAACTATACTGTGAACTTTGCCAGCAACAACTATGTGGGTCCCAACAGTTTCAACACCAATACCGAAGCCATTGATCAATATACCATGACCAGCCATACCGAATACCTGTTGAACGGCAGTGCCAATACGGTATATACGCCTGTAGGTGCCATGCACCTGGGCTACGAAGATCGCAACAAATTTAACACCATGGGCCCACCTACACAACCTAAGGAGTTTGGTGATCAGTCAGGCAACCAAGGCCTATATCTAGGTGGCGTTCAACCCAAGCAGTGGAGTTTTGGCTTGCCCGAAGTTTACCGAATTGGCCACTGGTATACTGGTATGCAATATACCAGTCTCAACGCCAATCCATGGGTAAACTTTAGCGGTGCATTTGGATCAGTTAGCAACAGCGGAACCTTAGAACAGGTAGTAACTTATGCTAGAAATGGTTTTAGTGCTCAAGGTGCAGTCATGCGAACCACTACTAACTTTACTTCTGGCATGATTACTAATGTGGCTCCAATTACTGCGGCCTGGGCCGAATCGGGTTATAGATATCGCGATGATGGGTTTGGCGATCTTGGTTTGTATGTCGGCGTTAAACCGGTCGTATTGAACGGCAGTGTGACAGCAACCATGCCAACTGGTGTTGACAACAACGGAAATACAGTATATACTACAAACAAGATGGGAATTGTAAGCACCGCTACACCATATGTTCGTGCGCTATACACAGGAACCATTGACCGTAACAGCGGCTATAGATTATCAGGTATGACTACCAACACAGGTCAATACCGTGCAATGGCCGAATATAGATACATTTTTAATTAAAAAAATATGATACTTGAACTAATTGGCACCTGGATGATAATTGGATTTTTTTCGGCCGTGGGTTGGAATGTGGCTGACGAAACAGTCAATAAACCTTTCATCGATCCGTACCTAGCTAAAAAAATGGGCACAGATAAGGTCACAGAAACTCCAATAGCCCCTGAAGCTGTAAATAAATAAACCTAACAAGAAAGAGCTATTATGAGTCAAGAAAGAACATTCAATCTAACATTAAAGAACGATCAAACAATCGTTTTGAAATTTAACTCAATCGTTGCCACTGGCGATCGTTTGTGGCAGATGTTTGCCACTACAGAAGCTCTTGATGCGGTAGAACAATTAATTGCTCAAGATACTGTAACTGAAACCCGATCGGCTCGTAAAACAGTGCCAGAGAAACCGGCCAGCGACGCAGTTAAACCAGCTACTCCCAAAAAGAAAAAATAAACCCAGCGGCCTCTTCGGCGTCATCCCGCTTTACAAACTCTGCCGCCTATGCTATAATCTAACATAGGAGAATTAACATGGCAAATCAACCTAGGCAATATGCTTATACCAGCACCAAAGAGTATCACGACGCATTTCCTTGCGCTTATCGTCAATGGCGAGCAGATAGTCACTGC
>Ga0209083_1002377_pt1 | contig 18058 bp, 7 predicted proteins | sample AM7aDNAmetaG_FD_184132 | JGI IMG/M metagenome (GOLD analysis project Ga0209083, IMG submission 184132) | Freshwater microbial communities from Finland to study Microbial Dark Matter (Phase II) - AM7a DNA metaG (SPAdes) (version 3) | ecosystem: Environmental > Aquatic > Freshwater > Lake ...
CAGAAAGTCTTTGTGGTTGGGAATTGGCGGATGCAATAGGAAAGGACCTTCCTAAAGTGTTTAAAATAATCAGTTCCGAAACTGGTGGACCTGCTGAAAACCCTGCCACGAAAGTCCTTGAAAATGGCGAAATAATTGGTATGGCCAATCATACCCTTTTGATTTCAAAAGATGGGAATCAATACCATATTGCAGATAGTGCATCCCCTATAAAAGATAAATCGGGCAAAGTGAAAGGTTTAGTCCTTGTTTTTTCTGATATAACAGAGAAGTACAATGCCCAGTTGACCATCAGAAAAAACCAGGAAAAGTTCCATTCCCTGTATATGAACATGACAGAAGGGGCAGCCTTACATGAACTGGTATATAACGAATCTGGGGATCCTGTCGATTACGTGATCATTGAAACCAACACAGCATTCGAAAACCAATTGGGGATATTAAGGGAAGATGTTATTGGGAAGGTGAGCCGTGAAGCGTATCACGTAGAAGAACCGCCTTACTTTGAAACCTACCTGAAGGTCGCAATAACAGGGGACCCCATTACATTTGAGACCTATTTCCCACCTTTGGAAAAGTATTTTTCGATTTCAGTATATAGCCCATATACAGGCAGTTTTGCAACTGTTTTTCAGGATATTACTGAACGGAAAACAACAGAAATGGCAATCAGTCAAACCAACGACGCATTGGCATTCCTGGCTCAATACAGTGGGTCTGATAAAAGCGGCGATTTCTTTCACTTATTGGCCCAATACCTTGCGAAAGCATTGGAGGCCGACTTTGTCTGTATCGACAGCCTCGAAGGCGATGGACTGAACGCACGGACTGTATCGGTTTGGTGCGATGGGAAGTTCGAGGACAATGTGGTTTATGCCTTAAAAGATACCCCATGTGGTGTGGTCGTTGGGAAAATAGTATGCTGTTTCCCGGCAAACGTTTGCCAATTTTTTCCACACGATACTGTTCTTCAGGATCTGAAAGCAGAAAGCTATGTTGGCACGACACTTTGGGGTCACACAGGAAAGGCCATCGGGTTAATCGCCGTTATCAAACGTAACAAACTTGCCAATCAGAAACAGGCCGAAGAGCTGTTGAAGCTCGTTGCTGTACGAGCGGCTGGCGAGATGGAACGGATCGAAGCAGAGGAAGAAATAAAACACCAAAATGAAGAACTTCAAAAGTTGATTGCTTCCAAAGACAAATTTTTCTCAATTATCGCCCACGACTTGCGGAGCCCATTTAACGGTTTTTTGGGTTTGACACAAATCATGGCTGAAGAATTGCCCTCCCTGACAATGTCCGAAATACAGAAAATTGCCATGGGACTGAGGGATTCTGCAACCAATCTGTTCCGCTTGCTCGAAAACCTTTTGAGTTGGTCGAGGATGCAGCAGGGTTTGATCCAGTTTAATCCTAAAGTTGTTTTATTGCTTCGGGTTGTGGAAGAAAGTGTCGAAATGCTCCAGGACGTGGCCATACATAAAGGAATTGAATTGACGTACAATATTCCGGATGACTTGTCGGTTTTTGCCGATAGCAACCTTATGCAAACGGTTATCCGCAACCTGGTGTCCAATGCGATAAAATTTACGGCGACTGGAGGGTCCGTCAAGGTTTCCGCAGAGGTCAATCAAGCCGGGGAAATTGTAATTTCAATCCAGGATACCGGTATTGGGATCAGCCCATCGATGGTCGGTGAATTATTCCAGCTCGATTCAAAAGCTGGCAGAAAAGGGACTGCCGGGGAACCAAGTTCGGGTTTGGGCCTATTGCTTTGTAAAGAATTTGTCGGGATGCATGGTGGAACGATTTGGGTAAAAAGTGAAGATGGGAAAGGATCGGTTTTTACATTAACAATCCCAAATGATAGTTTTCAAAAAGAGTTCACATTAAATAACTCATATCATGAATAGTTCAGATATGCCAGGAATAATCTGGAAATTTTGGATGTCGGCTGTGCTTGGAGCCGTCTGTTTGCTATTGTCACCTTATGGATTGGTTGCCAATTTGGGCGAAATCCGGATTGATGTTCCATGGGCTTTGTTTTTGCCGATGATGGCTTCAATGGCATATGGGTGGCGATATGGACTTGTTGCTGGTTTGGCAGGTGGGGCATTTTTTCCGTTCCTTTTGTGGTCAAACAACGGTTATCCCAATGTATTGACCTCTTTAACCTATCTGTCTATTTACGCATTAATGGGCTTGCCTGGTGATACAGGCTTTTTCGTTAAGGTTAAAGGATTGTATATCAGGTATATATTATGTATTGGTATTTGTATCCTTGTATTTTATTTTTATTTTCTATTCCTATTCCAACCTCTGCTCAATTTCAACCCCGCTTTTTGGACTTCCTCAACAATTAATAACATTCACAGGGAAATACTCTACGATTTTGCGTTTAAGGATAGTGTCAATATAATCATCCTTACTTTAATATCGGAAGCTTCCCTGCGGCTTCCCATAATCCGTAAAATATTAGGCCTTCCATCCATTTTATCCATGAGGGCAAACAATCTGATTTTAATCAGGACTATCATCTCGTCGATAGTAGTTTGGCTGACCTACATCGGATTGGGTATCGTTCTTTTTGAAGGGGATAATGTTTTACATAAGGAACATATCTCGCTCGCGCTACTGATGATGGTTTCTTGCGGGTTTTTTATTGCCCGGATTCTTTTTCATTACAATGAGAAACAGTATAGTATTCTATATCAGCTAAATAAAAGTGAGGAAAAATACCGCAATATTTTTGAAAATATGCACGACGTTTTTTATCGGATCAATCTTGAAGGAACGGTGCTTGAAATTAGCCCCTCCATTGAACCCTTTTCCGGTTTTGGCGTTGAAGAAATAATTGGTAAACCCTTTAACAAACTCCTTTTTAATACTGAAGATGGGACGACATTGCTAAATTCGATTAAAAAGGATAATGTACTACACGATTATGAAATAAAAATGAAGACAATGACTGGCCTGGTAAAATTCGCCTCTTTAAATGCCCGGTTAGTTTCAGATAAGGACGACCTACCCGATCATGTGGAAGGGATCATGCGGGATATCACTGACCGTAAGAAAGCGTCCGAAATGTTTGATAATGAACGCATCCTGCTTCGAACCCTGATCGACAACATTCCTGACTCCATTTATCTGAAAGACCTGGAATGCCGAAAAACACTTGTGAACCCGGCTGAAGTCAGGTATATGGGAGCCAAATCGGAAATCGAAATTTTAGGCAAGACCGATTTTGAGTTATACGCTGAAGACCTTGCTGAACAGTTTTATACCGATGATCAGATGGTGATGCAAACTGGCGAAGCTTTGTTGAACAGGGAAGAATTTATTATTGATGAAAAGGGGGATCGGCGTTATTTGCTTTCTTCGAAAATTCCGATTCGTGACAAAAACAATGTTGTTATTGGTCTGGTCGGGATCGGAAGGGACATCAGCAACCGCAAAAAAATAGAAGAAAATTTCATCCTGGCGAAAGAAAAAGCAGAAGAGAGCGAACAACGGTTGGTAACATTTATCAATTCCATTCCCGATATCATTTGTTACAAAGATTATTGTGGCAGGTGGATGCTTGCCAACGATGCCGATTTGGAATTGTTCGGTTTGAAAAATGTGGATTATATCGGAAAAACGGATGCCGAACTTGCTCCATTTACGCTTCCGGTTTACGAAGAGGCATTTAGGTCATGCATGGTTTCGGATGAAAAAGCCTGGAATAATGCGACAATAACCAGGGGAACCGAGAACATCCCTACTCCGGAAGGAGTTGAAAAATGCTATGATATTTTAAAAATACCCGTTTTTCACCCGAATGGGGACCGAAAGGGATTGGCGGTTATCGGTCGCGACATTACTGAATTTATTGCCATCCAAAATGAACTTGAGATTGCAAAGGAACGGGCAGAAGGGAGCAACCACCTTAAAACTACCTTTTTGAGCAATATATCACACGAAATACGGACCCCTTTTAACAGCCTGCTGGGATTCCTGAACCTGATCACAGAAAATGAACTGACAGATCAGGAAAGGGCTGAGTATGTCGGCCTTGTCAACCAAAGTTCTTACAGGTTAATGAATACGATCAACGATATTGTCGAAATATCACAGATCCAGACAGGACAGGCTGAGGTGTTAATGACCCAAACCAATCTCAAACAATTGATCGACAACCTTTACAAAAGGTTTAGGCTTGATGCCGAAAAGAAAAAACTGAAATTCACCATTACAAACCAATTGCCACTTCAAATGGAGTACCTGGTTACTGATGACAAAAAATTAAATGTTATCCTGGCCAATACAATAGGCAATGCCATAAAGTTTACGGAATCTGGCTCCGTTGATGTAGCCATCCAGATTGAAAAGAAGGCAGATAGCGATGATAATATTGATTCTTCCGAATTGTCCGGTACTCCTGCCAGATTATTGTTCTCTGTTAAAGATACTGGGATTGGGATTCCGAAGGAAAAACAGTCCCAAATATTCGGCTTGTTTATGCAAGGGGACGGTTCGCATACGAGATCATTTGAAGGTTGCGGGTTGGGCCTGTCGATCTCGAAAGCTTATGTGGAAATGCTTGGTGGTGAAATCTGGGTCGAAAGTCAGATCAACGACAATTCCAAAACGAACGGTACAATATTCTATTTTAACATTCCTTTCATTGGTACAACTGAACAAAAAACAATCGCCGGAAATGGTCAGGGTGCCATCGGGACAGGTACAAACTTAAAAAACCTGATCGTCCTGATCGCCGAAGACGATGAAACATCGGCCATGTTGATTTCAATTTCGGTAAAAGCAATCAGTAAACAAGTCATAAAAGTTAAAAACGGACTCGATGCGGTTGAAGCCTGCCGGATGAATCCGGACATTGACCTGGTGTTGATGGACATTAAAATGCCAGGTTTGGATGGATATGAGGCTACCCAACAAATCAGGCAGTTTAACACCAAGGTGACGATTATTGCCCAAACCGCAAATGCCTTGTATGGCGACCGCGAAAAAGCACTCGCTGCCGGATGCAACGGGTATATTGAAAAACCGATCATAAAGGAAAAACTGATCACCCTGATAAATGGATATTTAAAGAACTGATATACAGAATTATAAATTTATGAACAACGAGCACCAAATCAAGATTGAAGTTCAGGCTGCTTTCGAAAAATACCTTTTGTTCTATTTCAAGCAACGAAATGCTGAGGAGATATTTGCGATGTTTGGCGATGAAATGAGTGCTATTGGGAGAAAAAGGAAGTGTTTTTTACTTTACTTTGCCATATCTATCAACTTAATAGTACAATAAAAGTCACCAATAAAGTAACTAAATGAAATCTTTGAAAAGTGTTGTCTCTTTTGGAAATATCAGGATGGCTTTTGCCTTTCTGATAATCGGGATGGGCATTACTATATTCGCTGCATCCTACACCGGAAAGAATGCTGAAGCGCTTGCAAAATCCGAATATGTGTCGGTTTGTAACGAAATCAAAATGAAAATAGAAACGCGACTCCATGCCCATGCAGAGTTTTTGCGTGCAGGTTCTGCATTTTTTGAAGCTTCTGATACAGTCACCCGCCAACAATGGGAAGAATTTATCAAACAAACAAAAATCGACAAAAATCTGCGTGGGATTCAAGGTGCAGGATTTTCATTGGTCATCCCTAAAAATCAGTTGAAGCAACATATTAACGAAATTCGGAAAGAGGGTTTTCCAGGCTACACAGTTAAACCTTTGGGAGAAAGGGAAGTTTATACTTCTGTTGTCTATCTTGAACCATTTTCAGGAAGAAACCTTCGTGCCTTTGGATATGATATGTTTTCCGATCAGGTCAGGAAGAAAGCAATGGAACTATCGCGCGATTCGGATCTAGCCATGCTTTCGGGAAAAGTATTTCTTGTCCAGGAAACAAATGAAGATGTCCAACCGGGCACATTGATGTATGTTCCCGTTTATCGTAGCGGGGCGATGCAAAATACTGCTGAAGAACGGCGTGCCGCAATTAAGGGTTGGGTTTATAGCCCTTACCGTATGACCGATTTAATGGAAGGAATTTTGGGTCGCTGGGATTTATTACAAGAAGATAGGATTCATTTACAAGTTTATGACGACACTATCACTGCACCCTCGTTGTTGTACGACAGTCAGGGAAACGATGCAATAAGCAGCAATGATCCGACCTATAGGTCGCTTACATTGCCGGTGATATTTAATGGTAAAAAATGGATCCTCAGTTTTTCTCAATCCAGGGATTACCTTCCATTTTCGTACAACAAAGTGATTGTAGTATTGATTTGCGGCATAATTATTAGTTTGCTTTTGTTTGGTTTGTTCCTGTCATTGATCAATACGAACAAAAGGGCAATGCAAATTGCAGGAAAACTGACCACTGAACTCAAAGAAAGTGAGAAAAGATTTTCATTGTTCATGGATCATTTGCCAGCCATCGCATTTATAAAAGACAATAATGGTAAGACATTGTATGTAAATAAGTTCATGGACAACTCCCTTGGTGCTTCAAAATGGATTGGCAAAGATATGCTTGAAGTTTTTGCGGATGGATATGGTGAAAAATTATTTGCTGATGATTTACGTGTGTTGAAACAGGGTTTTGAAAAAATTGATGAAAGCATCATGCTGTCTGATGGAAAATTGCATTACTTTGAAACACAAAAGTTTACGATTCAGAATCAGGATAAGGAGCCTTTCCTGGGTGGTATTTCTTTAGATATCACCGACCGCAAAATTGCAGGTGAACTATTGTTTCAAACGCGCCAGAATTATGAAACCTTTTTCAATACGATCAGTGATTTCCTTTTTGTACTCGATGAACAGGGAAATATAGTGCATGTCAATTCAACTGTGATGAACCGGCTTGGTTATACCTGGGAAGAACTTTCCGGAAAACCGGTTCTTCTTGTACATCCTCCCGAACGGCGTGGGGAAGCCGGGCGGATAGTTGGCGAAATGCTGCAGGGAATTGCGGAGTTCTGCCCGGTTCCCTTGATCACAAAGCAAGGGACACAGATCCCGGTTGAAACTAGGGTAAAGCAAGGTATCTGGGACGGAAAGCCTGCCATTTTTGGGGTTACGAAGGATATTTCGCGCATCCAACATTCGGAAGAGAAATTTTCAAAGATGTTTCACCTAAACCCGTCAGCATGTGGCCTGAGCGACCTGGAAACTCATCAATACATCGAAGTAAACGAAGCCTTTTATACCTTGTTTGGGTTCGATAAAAATGAGGTAATAGGCAAAACAGCCTATGATTTAGGTATTTTTACTCCAGAAGCAGGTATTGCCGTCATGCGTTTAGCCGATAGCAAGGGTACAGTGACCAATGCCGAAGCCACTTTGGTAGCCAAAAATGGTGATCTCAAACATGTGCTTTTGTTTGCGGAAAATATTTATGTACAAGATAAAAAATGCCGGTTTACGGTTGTTCTCGACATTACCGAACGCAAAAAGGCAGAAGAAGAGTTGAAAAAGAGCGAGACTGAACTCCGCGAGCTCAATGCAACCAAAGACAAATTCTTCAACATTATCGCGCACGACCTGAAAAGCCCTTTCAATGCAATCCTTGGATTCAGCGACCTGCTCGTTGAACGGGTAAGGGAAAAAGATTATTTTGGCATTGACAAATTTGCTTCGACCATCTTTCAATCTTCAAAACGGGCAATGGACTTGCTGATGAACCTGATGGAATGGTCCAGGTCGCAGACAGGAAAGATCGCTTTTAAACCCCGATATTTTGATTTGGTCGAATTCCTCGGCGACATTATCCCATTATTCGATGATATTGCAGGTCAAAAATCAATCACGATAGGAAGGGATTTTCCTTCAAAAGCAATTGTCTTCGCCGATCAGGCAATGGTCAGCACCGTGTTCAGAAACTTGATTTCCAATGCAATAAAATTTACACGATCTGGAGGGCATATGACCTTAAAGATTACACCTGAACAAAATGGAGTTTTGGTTTCAGTAAGCGATTCCGGGATAGGGATTCCTGAAGGCAGGATCGGCAAATTGTTCCGTATCGATCAAAGTTACTCGACCACTGGCACCAATAACGAACAGGGAACCGGCCTTGGTTTGATCCTTTGCAAGGAATTCGTTGAAAAGAATGGTGGAAAGATTTGGGTCGAAAGTGAAGAAGGCAAAGGGAGCGTGTTTTATTTTACATTGAAAACAAAAAACTAAATCCAACATGAACTGGCAATATTTAATCAAGCGAAAACTGTTGACTGAAATAATCATGCTTTTGGTTATTCTCATCTTGGGTGGGGGATTTATAAGATTTACATGGATTAGGATCCAAAATGAGCAAATTGAAAGTGTTATGCTTATTGCACGATCTATTGAATCAACATTGCCAAAGGATGATTTGGGAGCACTTGATGCAAAACCGGACGATATCAACAAACCGGAGTACCAGGTCATAAAAAATACCCTGAAGGCAATTATCCGTGTAAATCCCAAAGCAAGGTTTGTTTACATTTATACACTCAGGGACAACAAGATATTCATTTTTGCGGATTCCGAACCTGTGGACTCAAAAGATTATTCGCCACCAGGACAAGAATATACAGAAGCGGACTCTGCTTATTTCCAGCCATTTAAGGATGGAAAGGAATTGATTACCTCTCCGGTTTCCGATAGGTGGGGAACATGGAGAAGCGTTTTTATTCCGATTAAGGATGGGGCAACAGCCAAGACAATTGCAGTACTCGGAATGGATTTTAATGCAAAATTGTGGGATAATTTCCTTTTGATCGAATTGACCGAATCAAGTGTCCTGATAGTGATCTTGTTTATTGCACTTCTTTTTCTGTTTAGGATCAAGGTAAAAAACTGGTCGTTAAGAAATGAAATGGCTGGACGTAAAATGGTGGAAGAGACGTTACGGGACAGCGAAGAAAAGTATCGTTTGATATTCGAACATTCGCCGTTGGGCCTTATTTCGTTTGATAAAAAGGGGATAATTCTTGCTTGCAATGACAATTTCGTCAAGATTATTGGTTCTTCAAAGGAGGTATTGATCGGCCTTACTATGTTGAATCTAGCCGATAAAAAACTGGTTTCAGCGGTTCAGAAGGCACTGGATGGGAATGCTGGATTGTACGAAGATGTTTACCACTCAGTAACTTCAAAGAAAGTCTCTTATGTAAGGGCCCTGTTTGCCCCAATGGGTGAAGATGTGGGCTGTGTCGGCGGAGGTGTGGGAATTATCGAAGATGTTACCGCGCGCAAACAAGCGGAAGGTGAAATTGAAGAGAACAAGGAAAAATACCGTGGTTTAAGCGAAGCAACTTTTGAATCGATTTTCCTTTCTGAAAAAGGGAAATGTATTGAGCAAAACCTGACTGCCGAAAAAATGTTTGGTTATACCCACGAAGAAGCTTTGGGCAGGTATGGAACTGATTGGATTGCAGTTGAGGATAGGGAAAAGGTATTAAATAACATATTGAAAGGTTTTGAAGAGCCATATGAAGCATTGGCATTGAGAAAAGACGGCACAACTTTTCCATGCATCTTACAAGGGAGAATGATGCATTACAAAGGCAGGGAAGTGAGGGTTACCACGTTGACCGACATTACGGAACGCAAGCAGGCCGAGCACTCCTTTTTGCTTAGCAGGGAGCGGGCCCGGCAACAACGCAATGCGATTGCAAAGATTGCCGAGGATGAGGTAATTTCATCGACAAACACAATAGGGGCATTCCAAAGGTTGACAGAGGAAATTTCAAATGCAATTCATGTAAGCCGTGCCGGCATCTGGTTGTTTTCAGATGACAAAACTGACTTGGAATGTATCAGTTTGTTCAATGCTGAAACAAAAGAACACAGTTCTGGCGCAAAGCTAACAGCAGCCGACTATCCGCTTTACTTTGAAGCCATCAACAACGAAAGCAGGATTTCTGCGGCTGATGTCCAGAACGATCCGCGAACCATCGAATTTACCGAAAACTATCTTGCACCGCTTGGAATTACTTCAATGCTTGATGCAGGAATCTATGCCGAGGGTGAGTTGAAAGGAGTGGTATGTCTTGAACACACTGCAGAAAAAAGATCATGGCATGCCGATGAGGAATCGTTTGCGAGCACAATAGCATCCATTGTTGCTCAAATACTTGCAAACGATAAACGTAGGCTTTCTGAAGAAGCCTTGCGCGAAAGCGAAGAAAAATATCGCAACGATTTTATGTTTTTACGGTCAATAATCGAAAGCCCGACAGACATCATCATATTTGCGCTCGATAAAAATTATTGCTATACTGCATTTACAAAATTCCACAAGGAAACAATTAAAAAAATATGGGGCGTGGATATCCAGATTGGAATGAATATGCTCAATATCATTTCAAACCCTGAAGATCGGGAAAAGGCAAAAATCAACTTCGACAGGGCATTGCAAGGCGAATATTTTGTTTTTACTGAAGAATATGGGGATGAGAAACGATATCGCACTTATTACGAAGATTACTATAGTTCAATTCGGAATTCTGAGGATAGAATTGTTGGCGTTTCGGTTTTTGTGATCGACATTACCGAGCGCAAAAGGGCAGAAACTACAATTCAACGCAATCTGGGGTTTATTGAAGCCTTGTTAAAATCAATACCGGTTCCAGTTTTTTTTATGGATAAAAAAGGCCGCTATCTTGGCTGCAACGAATTGTTTAGTCAATTATTGGGGGTTACCAATGAAGAAATTATGGGAAAAACAGTTGTGGATTTATGGCCTGGCGAAGGATCTGAGATCTTCTTGAAAAAAGACATGCAATTGATTGCAAATCCGGAAAACCAGGTTTATGAATCTAAATTGGTGGATAAAACAGGTAATAGCATCGACGTAATTTTTGCCAAAAATGTGTATTACGATGAAAATGGGCATGTTGATGGATTAATTGGGGCATTCATCGATATCACTGAGCAAAAGCGGATCGAAGAAGCATTGCGGATAAAAGATTGGGCAATCGAATCGGCGATGAATGCGATAGCGATCGCAGACCTGTCGGGCAACCTGAAGTATGTGAATCCCGCATTTCTTAAACTATGGGGTTATAAAACCCAGGAAGAGGTGCTTGAAAAATCGCCAATGAGTTTTTGGCATATAGTTGGAAATGAGGCAAATAGTTTGGATGCTTTACTCAAACAGGGAAGTTGGTCAAGTGAAATGGTGGCACAAAACAAGGATGGGTTATTTTTCGATGTCCAGGTAGAAGCTTCCATGGTCCTGGATTCCAAAGGTAAGCCAAACTCTTTGTTGGCATCGTTTGCAGATGTTACTGAAAGAAAAAAAATGATTTCAAGTTTGGAAGAAGCTCTTATAAAGGCAGAATCGGGGAATAGCCTTAAAACCGCTTTCATGAACAACATTTCACATGAAATCCGGACTCCTTTAAATGCGATCATAGGTTTCAGCAATTTGATCACAATGCCCGAAATCAGCAGTGAGGAAAAGATACAATATTTCTCGCACCTCGAAATAAGCAGCCATCGCTTGCTGAGTACCATCACCAATTACATGGATATTTCGCTCATTGCTTCAGGAAATATGGAAGTACACCGCAATTCCATCGACCTGCACCTATTATTCCATCAGCTTTGTGCTCAATTTCAACCCTTTTGCGATAATAAGAACCTTGTATTACATCTTGCAATTCCCGAAAAAACCGATGGTATCCTATTTCATTCCGATGAAGGACTGTTCCGGAAAATTATGTCGCATTTGCTCAACAATGCCATCAAATTTACCTTCGAAGGCGAAATTATTTTTGGCTATACCATAAAACAGAATGGTTTAGGAGATTCTGCTCTTCACACTCACCCAAAAACTGAAATTGAAATCTTTGTGAAAGACACTGGCATAGGTATCAAGCGGGAGGCACTTTCGGTGATCTTCGAAAGTTTTAAACAGGAAGAGTTTTCGTACAACAGGGGTTTCGAGGGCAGTGGACTGGGATTGTCGATCGCGCAAGGATTGGTACAGCTATTGGGTGGCGAGATAAGATTGAAATCGGTAAAAGGCTCAGGATCTGAATTTTCATTTTCCTTGCCATTTAATGGAGTTCCTGTTAGTTTGGTCACTGAAGAAATGGTTGACAAGCCCATTATCCAGGAAAAACCTGTCATCCTGATTGCCGAGGATGATGAAGCCAATTTATTCTATCTTGAATCCATATTAAATAAGAAGTCCATTTCAGTCATTTCAGCCATAAATGGGAAAGAGGCTGTTGACAAATGCCGTGAACATCCTGAAATATCATTGGTCCTGATGGATATCAAAATGCCGGTGATGAATGGGCTTCAGGCTGCCAGCGAAATTAAAATGTTCCGTAAGGAATTGACAATCATTGCTTGTACCGCATTTGGAATGAGTGGCGATGAGAAGAATGCACTTCAGGCAGGTTGTGACGATTACCTGACCAAACCTGTTAGCAGGGCAACCCTTTTAGGTAAATTGAAGAAATATGGTGTGAAGGTGTGATCAAAAATTGAAAAATAATTAAATAATATTGTAATGGGCTCTCCCGAAAAAACAGTTGAAGACCTAATTTTGGAACTACAGGTTTTGACAAAGGAACATGAAGAATTGAAAAAGCTTTATCGGTTGGGTACAACTGAACAGAAATATGCCGAACTTATAAAAGAGGTGAATGTGCTCCGCGAAACAAACAAAAAACTTGAAGCCATTGTTTCGGCATCTCCGGATGGGATAGGAATTATTTCACCGGATGGAAAAATACAATTTGTATCAGAAAAATTGGGGACTATGTATGGTTTATCAAATGATGAACGGGATGAAAACATTGGAAAATCATTATATAGGTTTATGGATCCCACCAACCACAAAAAGGTGAAAAATAATATTCACAAAATTTTAAAAGGTGAAAATGACAATGAAATGACCGAATACCTTGCCATAAAAAAAGACAAAAGCAGGTTTTATGTCGAATTGAATTCCTCTTTATTGTACGATCCTGATGGTAATGTTACCGGTATTTTATTCGTTGCACGTGATATCACCGAACGAAAACAAGTTGAAGAAGATCTGCGTGTTGTGACAGAACGGTTATATGAGGCACAGGAAATAGGCAACATTGGCAGTTTTAGTTTTGACATGGCCGTAGGTAATTTCAAACCATCACCACAGTTTGTAAAAATCTTCGGATTTGCTCCAGGTCAAGTTGTTGATGCAAATTCATGGATCCAGGTTGTGCATCCTGATGACAGGCAAACCATAAATTCACTCTTGGTGAACAGTCTTGAACGGGGAATTCCCTACAATGTGGACTTCCGGATAATCAGGGATGGGCGGTTGGGCTGGCTCCGGGGAATCTCAAAGGCCGATACGGATGCCAATGGAAAAGTTGTGCGTGTCAGTGGGATTAATATTGACATCACGGACCGCAAGATAGCACAAGAATTGTTGCTACAAACACACCAGAACTATGAATCATTTTTTAATACGATCAATGATTTTCTTTTTGTGCTCGACGAGCAAGGTAATATGGTGCATGTCAATTCAACAGTGATCAACCGACTTGGTTATTCATGGGACGAACTATCGGGAAAATCTGTCCTCATGGTCCATCCCCCTGAACGGCGTGGGGAAGCTGGGCGGATCGTGGGTGAAATGCTCCAGGGAATAGCGGAGTTCTGTCCTGTTCCACTGATTACCAAGAATGAGACTCAAATTCCTGTCGAAACCAGGGTAAAGCCAGGTATCTGGGACGGCAAACCCGCGATCTTTGGGGTTACAAAGGATATTTCACGGGTTTATTTATCTGAAGAAAAGTTTTCAAAATTGTTTCACCTGAACCCTTCGGCATGTGGCCTGAGCGACCTCGAAACTCACAAATACCTCGAAGTAAACGAAGCATTTTATACCTTGTTCGGGTTTGAAAAAAATGAAGTAATTGGTAAAACTGCCTTTGATTTGGGAATTTTTACAATTGAAACAGCAAATTCGATATTGCAGGCGGCAGATAGCAATGGAGCAGTAACCAATGCCGAGGCAAGCCTGAAAGCCAAAAACGGAGACATTAAACATGTGTTGTTATCATCCGAAAATATTTATGTGCAGGATAAAAAATACCGCTTTACTGCTGTTCACGACATTTCAGAACGTAAACAGGCTGAAGAGGCCCTGCAAAAGAAAGCAGAAGAACTCCGTGAGCTCAACGCCACAAAAGACAAGTTCTTCTCCATTATCGCACACGACCTGAAAAGCCCTTTTCAGGCCATTGTAGGGTTCAGCGATCTGCTCGTGGAAAAGGTGAGTGATAAGGATTACAATGGTTTGGATGAATATGCCGGGTACATCCTGCAATCTTCAAAACGGGCCATGGAATTGCTGATGAACCTGATGGAATGGTCAAGGTCCCAAACAGGAAGGATGGATTTCCATCCGGGTTATTTTGAATTGGTTGAATTTCTTGGAGATATAGTCCCATTGTTCGACGATATCGCAGGGCAAAAATCAATATCCATTGTGAGGGATTTTCCTGCTGACGCAATTGTCTTTGCCGATCTGTCTATGATCAGCACCGTATTCAGGAACCTGATTTCCAATGCTATAAAATTTACGCAGCCCGGAGGGAAAATTACACTGACAATCAGTCCAGACCAGGGAGGTGTTTTGGTTTCGGTTGCGGATTCGGGGATAGGGATCCCACAGAATATGATCTGTAGATTGTTCAGGATCGACCAGAGTTATTCGACCACGGGTACAAACAACGAGGAAGGGACCGGCCTTGGTTTGATCCTTTGCAAAGAATTTATTGAAAAACATGGTGGGAAAATCTGGGTAGAAAGCCAACATGGAAATGGAAGTGTGTTTTACTTTACAATTCCCTCCTATATATTAAAATAATGTAAAACAAGGTGTTACAATAACTATATTATGGAGCCTGCCGAAAAGACAAAAGATCAGCTAGTGTTGGAACTACAAATTCTGACAAGGGAACATGAAGAGTTGAAACAGCTTTATAAGTTGGATCTTTTTGAACGCCTTAAAGCTGAAGCTGTGTTAAAGGAAAGCGAAAATAATTTATCGGCAGTTTTCAATGCCACAGATGAATCAATTTACCTTGTAGTGGCTGACAATACCTTATTGGGATTGAACGACATCGCCGCAAAACGTTTGGGTGGGTCACCGCAGGATTTCATCGGAAAGGATATTTTCAATTTATTGCCACCCGATGTCGTTGCTTCCCGCCTGCCCCATATCGAAAAAGTCATATCAACGAAAAATCTGGTTGGCTTCGATGATATTCGACATGGACGATGGATGGCCAGCAGAATATATCCGATTCTTGACGAAGAGGGGCAGGTTTCGCGCATGGCCATTTTTAGCCGGGATATCACCAAACAGAAACAGGAGGAGGAAAAATTGCGCCTGAGCGAAGAATACCACCACCGTCTTTTTGATACAATGTTGCAGGGTGTCGTTTACATCGATGCAAATGGTGAAATCGTTTCGGTTAATCCCGCAGCAGAGAGTATTTTGGGGATTTCGGCTGGTACAATGTTAGGGAAATATTTTATAAATCCCGGTTGGGGAAAGATCAGGGAGGACGGTTCTGAAATAAATAAACATGAGAACCCCTTGTCGGTTGCACTAAATGACGGCAAACCGGTTAAGGATTTCATTATGGGCGTCTGTAACCCAGAAAATATAAATTTGATTTGGTTGTCACTCACAATGATACCAATCATCCGGACAGGGGAAATCAAACCCTATCAGCTCTATATAACTTTTCAGGACATCACCCAACTTAAAAACAGGGAGTTACTTCTCAAACAAAAATCGGATGAAATTGAAGTACAGAATATTGAACTAATCAATTTAAATGGCAGTTTGCGTAGGACCAGAACAAAGGCAGAAGAGAACGAAATACATTTTAGGGAAGTACTTGAAAATTCATTGGTTGCATCTTATAAGCGGAATCTGCAAACAAACATCTACGAATATTTTAGTCCGGTTATTACGAAAATTACTGGTTTTTCACCTGATGAAATGAAGTCTTTGCCCATTGAGGCGGTTTTGGATCTGATCCATCCCGATGATTTGCCTGAAATTAACCGGGTAATCAACGCCTCAATGTCAGGGTTGGTTGGAAATTCTTATCAGGTTGATTACAGGTTCAAACATAAAAACGGAGGATATCGCTGGCTTTTTGACCAGTTCAGCGTAGTGAGCGATTCTTCCGGATGTCCGGTCGCAAGGATAGGAAGTGTGAATGACATAACAGAACGTAAATTGGCAGAGGAAGAACTTCGAAATACAAAGTGGCGAATGGAGGGCATTATCGAAAGGAACAAAGATTACGACGAAACTGAAGAATTTGCCGGGTATGTCCTCCAATCGTCAAAACGGGCGATGAACCTGCTTGAAAATCTGATGGAATGGTCAAGATCGCAGACTGGCAGGATGGATTTTCATCCTGAACATTTCGAAATGGTACAATTCCTTGGTGATATCATCCCTTTGTTCGATGACATTGCCGTGCAAAAATCAATATTCATCATGAGGGATTATCCTCCTGAAGCAAATGTCTTCGCCGACAAGTCCATGATCAGCACCGTATTCAGAAACCTGATTTCCAATGCAATAAAATTTACCCAAACAGGAGGGAGGATTACCTTGAGGATCAAAACTGAGGAAAGCGGAGTCTTGGTTTCGGTTCAGGATACAGGGATAGGAATCCCCGAAAATATGATTAGTAAATTGTTCCGCATCGACCAGAGTTATTCGACCACCGGCACCAACAACGAACAAGGAACGGGTCTCGGATTGATCCTTTGCAAAGAGTTTGTTGAGAAGCACAAGGGCAAAATTTGGGTAAGAAGTGAAGTGGGAAAAGGGAGCAAATTTTATTTCACACTTCCAGGCAAAATGAACGCATAGGAATCAGATCTATCTATTTTACTTATTTGAACATTAAAAGTATAGGATGAAAACAAAAAAAATAAATATACGAATCGCTGTATTCATATTTCTGCTCGCCTTCACTTCATGTGCTCATAAGTCAGGTTCCAATTCAGGAAATACAAAGCCTGAAAAGCCAATTTCAATGAATAAGGAGACGCCTCCTCAGAAAAAACTGCGTCTGTTACTGGAACTTTCAGAGAACCAAATAGAAGCAGGTAACAAGGAAGCGATTAAAACCACCGAGGTTGCCTATCAGCTTGCCGACTCGCTGAATCTTGAAGTTGAAAAGGCCAAAGCTTTAAATTTCAAGGGTATGGTTTGGAAAATATGGGGCGACAATCAAAAATCTATTCTTTATTTATTTGAGGCGCTTGGTATCTACCAGAAATTGGACAGACAAAATGATTGCGCGGAAGTGCTGATGAACATCGGTGAGACCAACCGGGCCGCTGCCAATTTGAAAAAATCATTGGAATACCTTAATCAATCATTGGTCATTTTTACAAGAACGAACGATTCTGTGGGTTTGGCAAAAAACTACAACAGGCTTGCAGCCACCTCATATGAAATGGATTTAAACGATCCTGCCAAAAATGAGAAATTATACCGGTCGTTTGAAATGGAGAAGTTCGATTTTAACCAAATATACCATTCCAACCAGACTTTCAGACAGAAATATGATTCAATCGTGATGTATGCCAATTTGTCAAATGGTTATGCACGTAAGCCCGAACTTGCCGTCACAAAAATATCATCAAAAATTATCCTCTCGGCTCTTTATACCTCTACTTTTCAACTTGACAAGGCACTTGAAGGTTATGAGATGGTCTTAAAGGAAATAAGGGAAGTCAAGGCCAAATCGGAGTTGCCATTGGCATTGTACAATATTGCCATTCTTCAATTCAAGAAAAAAGATTACGACAAAGCCTTAATCAATGCATTGGAGAGCTATCGCTTGGCCAATGAACTGGATATTAAGGATGTGATATGAAATAATGTGTACATTTGTGCAAAATTCAATGTATGCAAGACGATAAACGTTTGGAAGAAAAATTCACTTTGTTGCTTCCTCATTTAGATGAAAGAGGTAAGCGGTTGTATTTGGCATCTGAATCAA
>Ga0209083_1002382_pt1 | contig 18025 bp, 39 predicted proteins | sample AM7aDNAmetaG_FD_184132 | JGI IMG/M metagenome (GOLD analysis project Ga0209083, IMG submission 184132) | Freshwater microbial communities from Finland to study Microbial Dark Matter (Phase II) - AM7a DNA metaG (SPAdes) (version 3) | ecosystem: Environmental > Aquatic > Freshwater > Lake ...
AGTAAACGCATTTCTGTGCATTACGATGTTCTGTGGAGAAACGATGCCGTTACCGCTTGCATTGTATTGGCTTGCAAAGAATGTTACAGCCGCAGTTGCAGAAGCTACAGGAATTGTCACATTCTGGAACTGACCACCGCTGATAACAGCAGGAGAAACAGTAACAGAAACGCTAGAACCTGAAGCTACAGAAACAGCAGACTTAACTACGAATGAACGCAGTTTGTTTGTGCCGTAAGCTTGACGATTTTGTGGGTTAGTTGCATACACACCAGCAATTTGGAATGTATCACCAGCGTTCAAGTTGATAGTACCAGTATTGGCGGCTGTCAAAGTGATAGTAGAGCTAGAAGCCCAACCTGATGTCAAAAAACCAGTTGCAGTTGTAGTAGCTACAGAAGCTGTAACAGTAGAGCTAGAGAAGTTACCAAAAGTTTGTGAAACAATGTTTTGATCAAGTTTCCAGTTCATGCCGCCAGAATCTCGACCCATAAGGCCCTTTTCATACTGCATACCAATCTTGTCATTAGGAACGAAAAGACCTTTTAAGCTGTCTACGATAGTAGCAGATGTAAATGGCTCAACGATACAGCTTCTACGACCATCACGAGGAGCACCTTCAGAGTCAAGATAAGCTTGAGCATTGAGGTAAGTTAGCAAACCTGTAGGAGGTGTACCAGCAGTACCAACGATGTTAGCTGTGTTCAAAGCGGCTGTAGTTGTGCCATCAAAGTCGATTTTGTTGGCAATAGCGGCTACGGCTGGCTTCAAGATACGATCAGAGAACATATCCAAAGACAAAGCTAAGTCTTGAGTAGTAAATTGTGTATCCACATGGAACTGGGTACTTAATGTTACAGGGACTGAAGTTTCGTTAAGATCTTCCACATTCAATGCAGGGCCAGTAGTACCGATGAAACGACCAGGACGGCGTACATTGACTGTTGCGCCGATTTTTGCGCCAACAACGGCAAATTGGTCATCATAGTTGCGGTCTACTTCAGAACTAAAAGTTAGTTCGTTTTCTAAAACCATTAAGGCTTCATTTGTGATCTTTGAGATCGTTAATAAGGTATTACTCATTGTAATTCTCCAAAAAAATTAGGTTTATCAGCGTATTTTGTTCGCTAATCTAGCGGCTTTCCATTGAGCATAAGAGCCGTAGAATTCACCATTGGTGTCTACGAGAACATCTGCTCCAGCGGATTTGCCACCTTTTAGCGGACTAATAGGTGCTGGTGCTTTACTTGTAGCTACAGTTTTCGCTTTCTTTTCAGGCTTTTCTTGTTCGCCTTCATATCGAGCTTCCAATCGACCAATTTCTTTAAGAGCTTTAATAGCTGGCATTGATGCAATAGACTGAGCAAAATCATCATCGGATGCAAGATGGTAAAGAATTTGTGGACCAACATCTGATTCTAAAATGGCATCACGAACTGCATCAGATACAACTACTGTGCTTTTCGATACAACCTTATTAAAGTCAGGTATAGCTTCCTTAGCTTTACTTACTTTTTTATTCCAACTTTCTGCTACTTTATTGCGTTCTTCTTCAGCTTTACGCTGTTGATCCGCAATATCTCTATCTTTCAACGCCTTTTCAGCACTCCATTCCGCTAATGCTTCTGCATATTCAAAAGCATCATTGAATTGGCTTGCTTGTGGCTTATCTTCTGCATTAGCTGTTTGGGCTATTGTTTGAGGATTTGCCTTTGCTTCAACTTCTCTTAAACGAGCTTCTAAGGCATCAGCACGAGATTTAGCTTCATCTCTTTGCCTACTAATCTTAGAAAAACGCTTTTCTAACTTGTCTTTTGACTTTTCTGTTGCTTTAGCTTCTTCCTCTGCCGTTGGTTCACTCTGGATTTCCTGTTCTGGCTCTGTATTTTCTACAGCCTCAGTTGGAGCATCTTCAGCTAAACCTAATCTTTCTGCATAAAAATCTGCCGCATTATTACTAGTTACTACATTTTGTGCTTCTCTTGCTTCTGTATCGGCCATGATTTCTCAAGCTCCTGATTTAAGTTAAAAATACTACTAAATTTAATTTGTGTCTATTTATTCTTTTTCCGATTTTAAAGCCTTTTTTGCTTCCTTCAAAAGAACCTTTTGCTCTTTGATTTGTGACTTATCTAATCCTACGAATGGATTAGCTGGTTGTTCAGGTTCAAACTTCTTCCCTGCTCTACGAGCCATTTCCTTCATTTTCCATTCTGCTATGTTTTGACTTGTTACGATTGGCATATTTTTCTCCGATTAAATACCACGCTCAACTGCTTCTTCCATAGCGGCTCTTTCTGAACGCAAATCCATCTGCGCCATCAAAATCGCTAATTGAGCTTTCATTTGCTCAATTTCTTTCTGAGTTTCAGTCTTAATAATTGTGTCATGAGCCTGAGTTTCAGTACGCAACTGAGCATCTTCTTTGCGAGCCTGAACATCCATTGCTTTTCTCTGAGTTTGCGCTTGTTCTTTTTGCTCTGCAACAGTAGCACCATACTTCATATCCATTTGCATAGCCTGAATTTGCTGTTGCAACTTCTGAATAGTATCTTGACCTTGCTTAATCATCATCTGAGCTTGAGGCGGAATTTCAGACTTATCGTCAATTTGAGCCAACGGATTAGCTGCTGCCAAACGATCAGCAATGATGTCTGCACCTGGAAAGTCCATATTTCTAAAGACCAAATCACCAGCTTGTTGCATTAACTGAGGGTCAATTCCCAGCATTTGCACCATAGATTCAACTGCTTCTTGACGCTTGCTGTTATATCCAGGCCCTGTTTCCATGACCACATCGTATTGCCCAACAGTTACATCGTTCAAAATCTTTTCTACGCCTTGCTCATCTTGAGTTTTTTGGTTCAGATTAACAATTTCGCCTTTGCCATCATCGCCAATAATGCGCAAACAACGCTCGCTATCGTAAACATGGGGAATCAAGTCAAGAATAATGCGACCAGTTTGCTTGATAGAACGAGTCAAATTGTCGTAGTAATGGAAATTGGTCATGTCCACTTGGGACTGCTGACCTTGAATTGCTTTGCCTGATTGATTGCCTTGTGGAAGCTGGCTTGGGTCATAAATGCCCACAACAGCCATTAAATCGGCATTCAAGCCTTCTAAAGCTGTAGTAATACCAACAGGAGGTGGTTCAGGCTGTAATCTTGTAGGAGCATTAGCTGGTCTACCTTCGCTGTCTGTTTGCTTATAACGCAATACAGGCATAGATTTAATGTTTGCCTGATTCCACTCATCTTCATGACCTTCATCCTGACCTTCAGCTAGTAACCACTTCGCTTTAGGAGCAAGAGCTACGGACTCTGTTAATGCTGTAGACCAAAAGTTATACATCCTTTGTGGGTCTTTAGCCATACGAGTAAGGCCAAACTTCTTCTTTTTACTGTCAATAATGAGTTGCTGACCATAAACAGGCACAACAGGAATGTATTTACCAGCCCAATCACGCTTTTCTAGCACTTGCATACCAGTTAGCTTGCACCATTTAATCTGCTTTTTAACAGTAATACGGCGGCTAACCTCATAAATACCAGCGGCAAGCATCATGTCTTGAGTTGGCATTTCATCTTCATAAACTGTAGTGCCATCGCTTAAAAGCACCAGTTTTGTATGTTTGTATTCGGTATAGAAGTATTCAGCAATACGAATATCTTCTTTAGTAATCCATTCTGATTGGCTATCGCCTGTGCCTCTAGGTGTAAACCCTGCATCTGTTTCGGCATCAGGATACATTTTTCTAAATACTTCTTTGCTGACAACTTCAGTAATCAAGCATTTTTCGGCATCCGAACCATCAGGTTCATTACTATTAGGGTCAAAGTAGACCATAAATGGATTTTCAATCCGCTTAATATAGATTTCTTGGTCAAAGCTGTCAGGTCGTACATAGTCAGTAGTAATACGCCAAAAGCCCCAACCCATACGAACTGCAAAATCAAAAGCATTGTCATAAGCGGCATCAGCATCAGATTGTTCCTCTACATGGCGGCAAATACCTGTAATGATTTGAGCTATCTTTTCATCAGAATCTGTATTCATGCCATGCGCTTTAATGCGTGGTCGTTGCTGGCGTTGGCTATTGGCTATCTGACGGCAATAGGCATCAATCTTGTTGATGGTAAGGAAAGGTCTAGATTCAAGCTGACGGCTATTCTGAATCTCAACAGGCCATTGATCTCCACCAGCAAATTTTAAGTCATCAAGGGCTTCAACTCGATTATTGGAGTCGTTATCGGAGCAAAAACGAAGGAATTCTTTGGCTTCTTCAATGATGCCTGATTCGTCATCGTCTGCGTATTCTGAATCGTAGATACCCATAGGTAATCCTTATATCATATTTGTCAATAGTTTACGACATCCAGCTACCAGCTTGGTAACTTATTTTTCTTGGCTTGGGCTTTTTAGGCTCATTAATCATTAAACCGATGTATCTAAAAGCATCTGCTCCATGACTGTAATTGTCATGCAACGGCTTTTGACTAAATCTTCCTGTTTCAGGATCAACATCATACCGATAATGTCTGAGACATTGTAGCCCTTCATAGCAGTTTTCTCTATCGAAATAGCACTTACTAAAGATTGTTCTTGCGGCATTAATAGAGTCAGCAATAGGCACTCGATCAATGATGCGAACATTAAATCCAGCGTTTCTGACTATATCTTCAATACTTCTGCCATTAGCCGCTAAAGTCTTGTTTTGAGCATCGTGTGGCAAATATAGCGTTTCATATACATAACCAAATGTCTGCATCTTGGCTAAGATTTCACTCATGGTGGTCTGATTTGTTTCGTAGTATCGAATCAGCCTGGTTTCCATGCCCACAAACTGCAAAAACCATACAGCTGTGGCATCCGCCCACCCAATATCGAAAATAGCCAGCACAGGCTTGGTAGCGTCATAAGGCACTCTAGTAATTCTTTGCTCAAACTCAGCTTGTTGCATCTCTCTAGCAAAGATAGCTCCATCTACAGTTTGACGGCATACGCCCTCCCAGACTGTGTTGTACGCTTCAATATCTCGGTTTTTAAGAGAATCCTTTTCCAGCCTTAATGTTTCAGGGAACCAAGGATTGTCTGACCAATTAACACGCTGGACTATACAGTTCTCAGGCTGATTAACAATGAAACGCTGATAAGTTTCATCTGTTTCTAGCTCAGGGTTAAAGCTAATCCATATCTCCGAACCCTCTTTTCGGATTGTAGGAATTAAAACATTCCAGGAAAGTTTTGAAGTTGTCTGAGCCTCCTCTATCCACGCAATGTCGCAACCTTCATAAGATTTTATGTTTGCCACATTGTTTTTTAAGCCTACAAAGCTAAATTCTGTGCCGTTTTTGCCTCTAATGGAGTTTTGAGTAATCTCATAAAACTCAGTCAGTCCCATTGTAACTATTTGGTCGCTTAACAGCTTGTGAACAGAATCCTTGATAGATGTTTGAAACTCACGAGCGCAAAGGATACGAGTAGGTTTCCTAGCCCCAATAATAAGCAAAGCACGAGCAATGCCCCAAGACTTAGCACCACCACGACCACCATAAAGAACTTTGTAACGAGCAGAATCAAAAAGGATGGAGAGTTTCGCAGGAAACTCAACCTTGGAAATGATGTCGTTAAGGGCTTCACTCACTAGGTTTTACAAAGGTTACTTGGATTCCAGTAATAGCTGTGCCATCAGGATTCTCAATAGAAGTAGCTTGTAATGGCTTTCCATCCATGCGATCCATGACTTCTTTGACGGCCCAAGGCTCACCCTCAATAGCCGATTCCACCAGCTTTTCAGCAATCTGCCTTAATTTAAGGGCATCATTCTGCACAAGAGTCTTACGCAACTCTCCATAAAACAGCTTTCCCTTCCTAGCATTTTCATTGCCAGGTTGTCCACCTTTAGAAATATTCGACTCGATTCCCATATATTTGATTTATCTGCCTATTTTTTAAGCACAAGTTGCCTATTATTTAAGCACATTCTATTACTCATTTGCCATAGAGTCACTATTAGCCTCTGCTTCGTTTACATCATCTACAAAAGTAGGACTATTAATCATGTTTGTATATTGGTCTTGAAGCTCTTGTGGAACACCTGGCTGATATACGATTGCGCTGACATCGGCTTGAAGTTGTTGCTCATCCTGTGGAGTTGGATAAGGAACATAGATATTTGGGCTGGTCATTCTGCGCTTTCAGTTGGCGAAGTTTCTTCTTCAGGTTTTTGCACTTGTGGAAGGGCTTGACCATGCAATTTGGCAATGATTTGACCTACTTCTGTGTAAATGCCGTTTCCTAAGTGTTTTAGGATGGTATTAAGTTCTTCTAGTTCTAGTTTTATATTAATCATTTTGTGGGCCTCTTTCTATGTAATCCATAATTGTTTCTAAATATTTTTCAAACCATCCAAGTCTGGTATTGCATTGCTGACATAAAACACCTCTATAAGTTCTAGGTATTTTGTGGTCAATACACATCTTAGAAGCTTTTACTCCACATATTTCACATGGCTGTTTTCTAAGTTTTTCCGCTTCTTCTAAAGAAAGTCCATATTTTTTCTTAGAATCGTATCGCCTTTGATTAAGTTTTAAATTGGCTGGCAATGTTCCATTATTAGAAAATTTATGTTTTTGTATCATTTTTTCTTAGATTTTGCTTTTTGAGCTTCTTTTTTAACGGCATAGCTAATGGCGACTGCCTGTTTAACTGGTTTTCCAGCTTCTTTGATCTCTTTGGCTACATTAGATTTAAAAGCGGCTTTGCTGGTTGATTTTTTGAGAGGCACAGTTTTGCTCCTTGTAGTAGCCTTTTTTAAGGCTGGTTTAGCCTTTTGCAAGGCGGATTCATAAACACGATTTGTTTCTAAAGCTTGTTTTTGCATTTCTTTAAGCTCAGGTGGGTAGAAAAATAGCTCTTTTACCCAAGTTGTTAGTTTTTTAAGCATTTTCAGCCTCCACAAAACACACATCCTGCCAAGACATTACCAAGTATTTGATGCCATCTTCTTCGTATTTAAAGTATTTTAAGTATTCTTCGCCACGATCATCGTTCATAGTACCAAAGCGAACTCTAGCTCCTACTTCTACAGGCATATCTTCTCTGCGCCCATTGGGTAATTTCTTGCCAGGCCCTACAGCAATGACTGTTCCCATGTTTTCTACTTCTTTGTTATTAACAATAATGATGCTAGAAAGCTCTCTTACATCAGGTTTTACAACGATTTTGTCCAACATTGGTTTAAGTTTCATGCTTTTTTTGGCCTTCCTCTTTGTTTTTTAGGCTCGGAGATTAATACTGGCTCAGTCATGGCTTTTACTAAAGCTTCTAAAGTCAAACTTTCTTCGGAAAGCACAAATTCCCCACACCAGTTATTAGTTGAGGTATTTATAGCACTAGGGTATCTATGACAAAGCCCCATGCTTCTATCGCCTAAAGAAAAAAATTTACAACAATTACAAGTTTCTTTATCGTTTAAATCAGCCATCAAATACTCCGATTATTTGTTTGGTTAGAAAGCCCTAGTGTTCCTTCACCATTAGGGCTTTCGCTTTTTAATACTTTTTTTCGTATTTATCTTCAGAAGCGTAAGAAGTGCGTTTGTGGTCATAACAGATACCAGCAGTACGACCTGTATTAAACTCTTTATCAGAGCCAATAGCATCTTCTTTGCCCATAGCGACACCGCCACGATGCGATTTTTCCATGCGCTCGCCTGACATATCTGCTTTTCCAGCAGATTTAGGCACAACTACGCCTTTAGCTGGAATACCAGCAGTTGAATTTGGGTTTGATGTTTTGCCCATTGCCATAATTAAATCCTTTTAGCTAAAAAGTCTGCAAAATTGCAGTCAGTTAATTTTAGGTTGATTTTAAGCCATGTCAAGCATTTTGATTAATCTTATAGCGGCATCAACAGAATCTATTCTGCTAACTGGGCCACCACGCCATTCTTTCATAAACTTAATTTGTGGATCAGTAAAAGTGCCTTTTAAGGCTTTTACTTCAACAAGTACAGATTTACCACGATACCCAATAAGTAAATCAGGACAGCCCCTGCCAACAGTAGACAAGTTGAGAACACTTGCTCCAAGCGCAATAAAAGTATGCACAATGGTTTTTTGGTTTTCATCAACTCTTTTCTTGTAATAGGTCATTTGTCAATTCTACAAGCCGTTCAGGACTTATGCCCCAATAAGACTCAAATCCTTTAGCCCCAAGCGAGTGATAACTGGAATCTCCAAGACGATGGTGGTAAGCGCATAAGGGGACTGCAGGTGCAAGGGAACGCTTGCCGCCGTACCTTCTAATATGGTGAATTTCGACTTCGGTATCGGTATCGGTAATGCCTTTTTGCCTGCACAATATACAGCCCAATCGTGCCAATTTTGCATAATGCTCTCTTTCCGATTTGTTCATTATTCGCCATCGTAACATTCACAAGGCACTTCATTTGTGAACATTTTCATTTGAGCATTATCTGAATCAATAAGTTCTTTCCATGACCAATTCCTGCCTAAACCCTTAATTGCCGTAAAACTAGCTTTTGCGTTTTCCTCCAACTCCAAAGCCCTTTTTATTAAATCAGGATGAGTTTTAGCCATTTGCAATATTTCTCTAGGTTTGGAGCTTGGGCAAAAAAAACAAGCTGATTTTCCTGGCAATGGTAATCCAGCGTTTTTAATAGATTCAATACATTCATCTCTACCCATATTCCATTCAACTAATGGGTATTGCATATTGAATTTATTGGTTATTTTTTCATCTAAAACACGATTTGCTCTGTGGGGCTCATCAGCATCGTAGCCAATATATTTATTTACTTTTTCACCTTTGGCCCATATTTCTTGAACCATAGGATGATTTTTAATATATTTATCTTGCGGCTCACCTTTGAATTGTTGGCTACATTTTTTATACCCAAAAGCTATAGATGGCAATGTTTTATGACCAAGACAAAATTGTTCTAGACCCATATGTTTGCTTGGAGTTTCAGCTTTGACATAAACAATGGCTGGAAAACCTTTGTTTACAAGCCAATCGCTGAACATCCGCATATATTCGTAAGTTTCAGGTCTTTCTCCACCTGTATCAGCAAAAGTTATTAAATCGCAAGGAATTCCACGATTTAACATTTCTATTAACAATGCTGTGCTGTTTGTCCCAGCCCCATAAGAAACAATATTCATTAATTTTTCCTTAAAATGGCTCGGTTAAATCTACATAATGAAATAAATGCTTTGGTACATCAAAATAAGCTTCATGTTTAGTTAAATCCTTCATTTCCCATAAAGGATGCTTTAAAGCTTCTTCGCCTTTAATCCAATAAGCATGAGTCATATCTTGAGTTAATGCAAAAAATAGCGTTTTAGGTACTTCTAGCATATGCTTTTTACGCATAGGAACATGAATAGTATCAAAAGGGCATACAGGATTCCATTGCCTCACCTCAACTTCAGCAAATCCTACTCTAATGCCATTTTTACCCAAAATAAGGTCTGTGCCGTAAATGTCAGGATTATCTTTAGAATCAAAGCCCCATTTCATTTTTACCCAAGCCGCAACTGCGGCCCTGGCTGGAGGGTCGTACATATCATGCAAAGCCTGGTCAAACTTTTTAATCTGCATGAGCTACATCTTCCAATTTAAGGGTCATTTCCACTAAATTATTGGCAATTTGGCAAGCCAAAGCCTTATCTTGGGCAATCATGGCTTGGTAATACTCATCTAAAAGCCGTTTGGCTGTGATGTACGGCAAACTAAAGTCTTTCATTACATATTCCCCTGTCTACGATTGGAAGATAAAGTGCGCCAAATATCAATAATTCGCATTTCATGGTTGCGTTCATTGTCTATTTTCTTAAAAGCCTTTAAAGCTTCAGTCCAAGCCAATACCGCTTGAGCGTATTTATCGCTTGATAGAGCCTTTGCTTCTCTTTCTGCTACTGTGCCCTCAGCCAATAGGAAAGAATGGCTCTTAGCCTGTTTTAAGCCTTCCTCAAGGTATTTAACCTGACCAGCCCATGCCGCATGGCTTTCATCTGTGCTGGAAAGCTTAATTAAGGCTTCTTCCACCCTGTTTTCCGTTAATTGCTCTAAATTCATTTCCATTCTCCTTTTTCGTCAGCCCTGTTGCCTTTAGTCCATTGATCTTCAAAATCTCTTATTAATTGCCATCCAAGCTTTTCTTTGTATTTATTCATATATTCCCTAAACGCTTTGAGTCCCCATTGCCTTCGCCACATGATTAGTTGGCGAACAGCGCATTGATGGCGATAGCGTTCTTCATTCAAGCCGCCTTCCTTTTTTCACGCTGGGCAACAATAAAAGCTCTCATTTCGTAATAACTGTTAAACCTAGACTTAGCAGGATCACCGCACTCAGCCCTATAAGCCGCTTCGATCTGCTGTTCATTGCCCAATGGCAATTCCTTAGATGTTTCATGTGAAACAATTACTTCATCAAGCCAATGTTGTCCTTTTAACCAGCGTTCAGGGTCTTTCCTAAACTTATTATCAGGTTTGGCTCTTGCATCATCAGTTGCTTTAATGACGATTAGTTTTAACAACTCAGAATCAGGGTTGATTTTTGCCCATTGCTTTATTGAATTGGGTTTACCTACTTTTTTGTTGTATGCACTCCAAAAAATATCAAAGCCGATAGGCTGTATGTTTTTTATTGGTTTATGGTTATTGGTTATTGGTTTATGGTTAGCATTGCCTTCGGTATGCGTTTGCATTGCGTTCGCATCAGAACCTTTATGATTATTAGTCCAGCGAGCCATCGCAGATGCTCTTGCCTTGTCAGATTTGCCATGATATTGAGTAATAGTTTCATCGCATCGCTTATGAATATACCCATTTTCAGTTAATTCAAAGAAGTCTGTTAATACATTTTGAAGCGACTGTTGTTCATCCGCACTACGAACGCTATGCGAACGCATAAGTTTTGCAAGATCGTTAGAAAGCGGCATTTCATCTAAATAATAGCTGTCTAAAAGCTGGCGATAAATACCATGCTCTAGCAATGTTAAATGGGAAGTATCTTTACGATAATCCGCTATGTTGTGGGAATAGTAGTGCATTTCAGTCCTTTTTGAAAAGGTCAGGTCTAAGCATTTCTCTAGTTAATTTGTAGTCTGTAAGCTCCTCAATAGTTTTTAAATATTTAAAAGGAACATTGGTTTGTCCCCATAAATAGATAGTGTTTGGCTTAATTCCCAGCTTTTCAGCTAAATTCACCAAACTTCCAAATTCAATTTTTAATAAGTCCATTGGGTTCATATTTATCTCCTTTTGGGCTATCATATACCAAAACATCAAGAAAACATAGGTATTAGGGAAAGTCCCTATAAAAATAGTGAGAAATACCTGTTGCAAACCTTAATTTTGGTATATACTGGTTTCAGTTCAACAAGTGATGAAGGGAAGTAAAAATGAAATTACTAGACGCAATCGGTGTAATTCTTTTAGGCGTATTGTTAGCCGCCATGTTTGTTTATGGAGGGTTTTAATATGAAGTTTTGTACAAAATGCCAAGAAACAAAGGCATTAGACCTTTTTAACAAAAACAAAGCCCATAAAGACGGATTGCAAAATTATTGCAAATTGTGCGGAAGAATTGCAAACAGAGTTGCTTACGCAAGAAACGCTGATTTAGTATGCAAAAAAACAAATGCCTATAAAAAAATTAATGCAGAAAAAGTAAAAATTACTAACAGAAAGCATTTAGAAAACAATAGAGAAATTTACAGAAATAGAGACATGAACAGAATTGCAAGAAAGCAACAAGCAATTCCTTTATGGTTTGAACAAGAAAAAGTAGCTTTAGTTTATAAAAAAGCTAAAGAATGGGGCTTTGAAGTAGACCATATTGTTCCTTTAAAAGGCAAAAATGTATGTGGTTTACATTGTTGGGCTAATTTGCAATTATTGGATAGCTCTTTAAATTGCTCTAAAGGCAATAGAGAATATCCAACCGATTAAGTGATGACAGGAGAATAAAATGGGAATGAATATGCACGATAGATGGTATGAGCCTGAAGATGACTACATGGATTCAGACGAGCTACAAGCTGAAGTAGCCGATCTCATGAAGGATGAATACAACCCTTGCAAATGGGAAAACTTCAACGATGCTTTTGCCGCAACTCAAAACAAAGACGATATTGCTTTTATAGAGCAAGCTTTGGAAAAGCGTGACTTTGAAGCTTTAGGTCGTAAGCTGTGGAATATGTCTTACGAATACATGGAAAATTTTGCAACTGGCAAAGTAACTGGTCAATATTAAGGAGAAAGTGATGACTACAAAAGAAACAGCTTCAGAAGTAGCTAAATTAAGCCATGTTGAAATAGCTTGTTATGAAATGTATGACCAAATTGATGAGGTCTTTAGTTCTTTAGTTGTTTTAAAGAATTTCTTAGATTCACCTGATTACAACAAATTTCATGCAAAACACATGATTGATGGCTTGGTTCGCCAGCTTATCAATAACCAATGCGACATGATGAACCAAGCTCAACTTGAATATTAAGGAGAAAGTGATGAAAACATTTAACGAATTACGCACAATCAATGTAAATGAGCATACCGAAAAGAAAGGCAAGTTTACTTACCTATCCTGGACATGGGCCGTAGATCAGCTTTTACAAAATGATCCTACAGCAACCTGGACATTTGGTGACCATGTTTACTTTAATGAAACCTTAATGGTTTTTTGCACAGTAACAGCTATGGGCAAATCTATGACCTGTCAGATGCCTGTTATTGATTCTCGGAACAAAGCTATACCTAATCCAAATGCAATGGATGTCAATACAGCAATGATGCGCTGTCTTACAAAGTGTATCAGTCTGTTCGGTATTGGGCTATACATTTACGCTGGTGAGGATTTGCCTACAGAAGAACCAGTTGATTTAACCGCTGAATCTAATTTATGGGTAGATTCAATCAATAATTGCACAACCATTGATGAACTTAAAGCTGTTTATGGCAAAGCTTATGCCGCTTTAAGTAAAGATAAAAACGCAGTTCAATTAATTGCCAACGCTAAAGATACTAAGAAAGAGCAATTAGCATGAACAATGAACCAGTAGCGTGGATGCACCAAAACCCTGATTACGCAATATCAAAAAATTGGTCACAGGAATACAGTATTCCACTCTATACCCATCCAGTAAAAGAACAAGACACAGAATGTCAGTATTGCAAACAAGGATGTATTCGTTGTGATGCTAGAAAGCAACTAACAGATGAGGAAATACGACACATTCAAGCACAATGCCATTTAAAAAATGTTGGTTACGATAATTTTATTATGCGGTTTGCTAGAGCAATACTAAGAAAGGCAAGTGAGAAATGATATATCTGATAATTGGATTGCATATAACATTTTTTGTTGTTGCAGGATTTTTGGCTGGATTGTTGTATTCAATGGAAATACTAAGAAAGGCAAGTGAGAAATGACAACTTTTGTAACAGAGGACAGAATTGCTGTTTATAACGGCATTGAGCAAGGCTCTGAGGAATGGCTAAAGATTCGCTTGGGCAAAGTAACAGCCAGCGGAGTTGCTGATGTATTAGCCAAGACAAAAAGCGGCGTATCAGCCTCTAGAGGCAATTACTTAATCAAGCTGGCTATTCAAAGGGTAACTGGTGTAGTTGAGGAAGGCTTTACAAATGATGCAATGCAATGGGGAATAGATAATGAAGCTCAAGCTCGAGTTGCTTATGAAGTGGTTTCAGGGAATTTCGTTGACCAGGTTGGGTTTGTTGAGCATCCTAGCATCAAGTGGTTTGGTTGTAGTCCTGACGGCCTTATTAATAATAATGGTCTTGTGGAAATAAAATGCCCCAATTCAGCAACTCATTGGTCTTACATTAAAGATGATGGGCCTCCGACCAAATATTACATTCAAATGCAAGCTCAAATGGCTTGCACAGGCAGAGCTTGGTGCGACTTTGTGTCTTTTGACCCAAGAATGCCTGAAAGAAGTAGGTTATTCATTAAGCGAGTAATGCGAGAAGATGATTACATTGCTGAAATGGAAGCAGAAGTTAAGAAGTTTCTTGATGAAGTGGCAGTAGAAGTTAATCTAATGAAAGGTAGTTAATATGGCAATTCGTTACTATGTAAAAGCACCAGTTTCGGAATATACGGACAAAGATGGAGCTTCTAAAAAGCGTTATCAAACTATTGGTATCGTTACGGAAACCAAAAAAGGCGATTTAATGCTTAAATTGGAAATGATTCCATTTTTAGGCTTAAAAGAAGGCACTTTATGGGCATATCTAAATGTTCCTGATGACAAGCCACAAAGCCCTTCCTTACAACAACTTGAAGATGATGTGCCTTTTTAATATGACTAGAGAACAAATGGCTTTTCAAATTTTACGGCTTATGATTTCTAATGATTGGAAATTTGATGTATCTGAAAAAGATTGGGACAGCCAAGCTGTAGAAAGGGCTTATCGTATTGCTGACTTATTTATTAGGGAAGGAAATATAACAAATGTCGAAACTTAATGAACATATTTGGACTGCATCAGGCACAGATATTACAATTCGTTGGAAAATGTTAGGCTGGATTCCACCATCAGAAATTCAAGGTTATAAGGATAAATGGCGTTATTATCAAAATTTGCCATTAAGACAACTTGACGATGCGGCAAAAGAACAGTATGAAACAGTATTGCGTAAAGCTAAAGTTATGAGGATTAAATAATGGCAACTAAAAAATTAACAGTAAAAGAACCAGCTATAAAAGAAAAATCAGGCAAAGTTATTGTGGCTAAGTCTAAAGCTTATAGCCATGATGAGCTTAAAAAAATGGCTGGTAAAGAAGCCAAACACGCAAAGCATGAGTTTGAGCTTTCTAATGGTCGGATTGTCACTCGCAAAGTTGCAGCCAAAGTTGCAGAAAAAGCTGGTGAAGTTCCAAAGTCAGTAGGCAAACGATTGCACAGTCACGACCTTAGAAAGCTCAAACTCATAAAAAAGAAAAAAATATGATTACTCAAGCAACCCTTAAAGATTTATTTAATTATAAAGATGGTGAACTTTATTGGAAAAAGAAAACTTGCCTCAAAGTTGTAATTGGCAAGCAACTTGGTTCAAAAGAATTTACTGGTTATAAAATTTGTGGAATTAATGGCAAAAGCTATAGATTGCATAGATTGGTATTTTTATATCATCATGGTTATCTTCCAAAAGAAATAGACCATATTGATGGATGCAAATCTAATAATAAAATAGAAAATTTAAGGGAAGCTACTAAATCTCAAAATATGAGAAATGTAAAAGGTATTAAAAGCAGTTCTAAGTGTAAAAATGTAAGTTGGAGTGAAGCTAGAAAAAAATGGATTGTTAGAATTGTTGTAAATGGAAAACTTAAAAATATTGGCGGTTTTCAAGATTTAGAGCTTGCAGATTTAGTCGCTTATGAAGCAAGAAATAAACATTATGGCAATTTTGCAAACCATGAGTGATGACCAATGCCTTATGTTTGGATTGTCCATAATATTTGGCTTTGGCATTATTCTTATTTATTTAATCGGACAAGATAATGACAGATGAAAAAATTCCTTTTGGTGGAAGCATGAAGGTTCCATCAGACGATTGTGAAGAAGCTTTTTTTGCTCTTTACCCTGATTTCTTTTATGAAGGCTCGACTGCTCTTAATTTGTGGATTCAATCATGGCAATCAGCTTTGGATTGGATTGAGGACAATAAAAAAGTAATTCAGTTGTTATGAGAAAGAAAAAAATTCGAGTTACCTATGAAACTAGGTACAAAGAATTGCTTGAAGAATATCAAGGTGCATTAAATAAAATGGGCAAACAAACTATTCAAATTATTAAAATGCGAAAGTTAATTAGAGAAGCCCATGAAATTATGACAAAGCATATGAAAGAATAATCCTCTTAAGGGCAGTTAAGCCGACAATTCAAGGATGCAACAAGTAAAGGCTTTTTTCGGCTTTCCACCTTACAAGTAGCAGTTGCCAAATTGATGCCCTACTTTTTTAAGAGCTTAAAACATCCATTGCTTTATGGATTCTGTCTATTCGGTCTTGAAGTCCAATAGTCCCACCATTGATGCGCTTAGTAATACTGGTCCAATCTTCATTATCGGCAAGTTCATTTAAGTTTCTTTTGTTCCAAAACCAGCCAGCAGACATACAAGCCCATTGAGGCTCTAAAAGAAGCTCAGGATGCTCCGAGAATGGTTGTCCTAGGGCATCCCCACATACAGTCACATTAGACCGCCCTGTAAGCTGTATAAGACCCCTTCCATGAAATTTTGCTCCATCCCCATCTTGAGTATTGCCAAGATCAGCTCTGCCACCATAAACTTTATTGGCTATCATTTCAGGGTTATTTGCCATTTTTTCAGCAGTTGCTTGGTCAAACCTAGAAGGCCATGTAGCCATTAATTCTTTTGCGCTGTAATGAAGGTTTTCCTCAAGCACTTTAAAGTTATTAGATTCATGACCGCATTGACCTATGAAAGCTGCCTGTCTTTGAATGGTATTAATGCCATATTTGGCAAAAGTATCATTTAAAGGCTGTAACCATTTGGCATCAATACCAAGGGCTTCTAATTGTGATTCTGTCATTTAGTTACTTCATCATATTGTTTGTAACAGGCATCAAGAGCAGTTCTTATTTGGTCTGCTCTGGAAGCTTCCCTGATAAGAAACTCTGCATCTTCGGCAAAAAGGGTTGCCCCAGTTCCACTTTGTCCATTGTTGGAGCTTTGGCTACGATTGGGTCTGTTCCGCAAGCCGATAAGAGCATCAGCAAGCTGGGAATTAATATTAGCAATTTGAGCATCTTTAGCCTTCCTTATTTTGTCAGTATCTTCTTGGCTTTGAACTTCTTTATCATGGACAGCTTTAGCTTGAGCTACTTTATAAGCATCCAATTTATAAGATTCATATTTTCCATAACCAATGCCACCCATTGCTAAAACAGCAAGACCAATCATTATGTAACTATTTATGGATAATGGAAACATTATTGAATAGGCTTTGATGTCACAAAGCGAAGTACAGCAACGATAATGCCAATAGCAATAAAGCTAATGCCATAATATTTTGGATCAATAAGGTTTTGGACATAAGAAAAATTATCTGCTAAAGCACCAAATATAACAAGAAGCAAGGAAAACCACATAGTCCTTGATTTGTGCATTGCTTTCATTTTTTCTTAGGAACAGCCTTTTTTGCTGGTTTAAGAACAGCGGCTTTTGTATCTTTTTTGAGCTTAATTGGAAAATCAGGCAAAAGCGATTTTGCTTTAGAAAGTAATGCAGGGATTTTATTAACCATGATTTGAACCTTTTTCAATATGTGTACTAATCTTATCTTCGATTCTATCTAATTTAGCAAATAACGCTGTAATTGTTGCTTTAAATTCATCTCTAGTAACATATCTTCCAGTAACCATGATTTCAATAGTATTTACTTTATCTACTAAATTCCTATCTGCTTCTTGCAAATCTCGTACTGCATCCCAAACAACTTTTAATACCCAACCACCTAAAAAGCCTGTTATAGCCAATGCAATATTAAACACAGTTTGGTCAAACATAAAAAGCCTTTATAGATAATTTTTAACAATCTCTGGCTTTACAAAGTAACTGGGATTATGTTCTGTTGCTTCCCACCAAAGAAACTGATTTTTTGATAGATTATCACGATTTTCAAGTAAATTGGTGTTTTCTGGGTGTCCAAATATTAAAGGGTCTGATACTGACCAAAGAACAATACCCGATTTTTCTTCATCCCAAGCTAAATGCTGGAAAAAGCTGTCTACGCCAATCCAGATTCGACATTCTTGAATTAACTTTCTAAGTTCTGGGATTGGCAAATTTTTACGAAAATCATAAACTAACTGTTCTTCTCCTTCTACGCCTATTTGAATAATAGGCTCATTAATCATGGAGATTAATTGTTTCCAATAAGGGTAGTTTTTAGGGTTAGTTTTTCCATTTCTTAATGGTTTGGCAAAAGGATGAATG
>Ga0209083_1002388_pt1 | contig 17998 bp, 17 predicted proteins | sample AM7aDNAmetaG_FD_184132 | JGI IMG/M metagenome (GOLD analysis project Ga0209083, IMG submission 184132) | Freshwater microbial communities from Finland to study Microbial Dark Matter (Phase II) - AM7a DNA metaG (SPAdes) (version 3) | ecosystem: Environmental > Aquatic > Freshwater > Lake ...
GAAAAAAGCGGTTTTGATTAACCGCTTTGCCTGATATGCTCATTCGAAACTTTGGGGCGAGTTTTCGAACTTCGATACACCGATCGAAAGAACCGTTTTTTTCTTCTTATCCTTGCCCACCTCGAAAATTTTAATTGTTTTGGCGTCTTCGTGGTAAGGAATGGACAGTAAAAAATCGAATCGGTCGGCGCTTTCACAATGGTTGGACCGGCCGGATTCTTCCGACTGACAGTCAAAGCACTGGGTGGCTATCGTGAAAGTAAAAGAACACGATAGCAGAAATCCGCCGGTTGAGTTTTGCATTTCCAGGTAATAATCCCGGTCGCGCGTGCTGCTAAGGCTTTTGCCACAGGTTCCGAACTCCCCGACGTTTTCGAGATAGGTCTCGTCGGGATATTTACATAGGACCACGGCGATATTCTCCGAATACTTCGAAGGTATCCTATCGGTTCCCGGTTCACTGCATTCGGCGCCCTCTCCTTCATACGTAGCGGCGGTTGCGGGAAAATTATCCGCCCTTATGTCCTTCAGGGACATTTTACCGCCGTTAAAAGCGATATCGGCCTCGTAATGCAAGTTCGTGGGATAGGTTTGCCCCAAAGAGACTATTGTTCCATCCGAAAGCTCATTTCCGTTCGAATCGCCTCCGGCTTGACTGCTTGCCGCCAGAAGAAACAATATTGCCCACACGCTAAAAATTCTAATCATGCCAACCTCCTAAATTATTGCCGTGCCTATATTATCTAATATTTTCTACATTTTGTCAACCTTGATTTTTTTCGGTTATCGTAAAAAGCAGCTCTGTTTAAGCAGCTGCTTTCATATTCACTCTACATACCTCTTACATCGTAGGGCCCGAATCTCACTGTTCCGGTGTCATCATAAACGGTAATATCGGTACCCAGCTTGTTATAAGGTATTTCCAAATTAAGGGGCGTAGCGCCGGGACTACAACTTCCGGTCCATTCGCCATTCGGTCCGATGGAATCGGAACAAATCAGGCCCGTGTACTGGAAGTGTCCTTCTTCAAGAACCCGTTGCTGCTCGTCAATGAGTTGAAAATACCAGTTTCCCCCGCTCTTATAGTCGGGAGCGTTTCCTTCGATGACGCTGATGCTGTCCAGCGCCATATAAGCTTCTCCATCGACATATCTTAGCGTAAGGAAATACATTGATCCTTGCTCTGCCTGACGGTCACAGGTCTGCTGACGGTCGCATGGTCCGTCATTAAGGACCATTGGCATTGCCATCGGCTGGTCTATCGGTCTAAAGGCTATACCTGGCTGGCTTGCTCCAAATAAGATCAGAAAAGCCAGTATCAACTTTATGAACGAACCCATCATATCACTCCATTGAGCTGCCTAGATTATAGCATAAATAAACAAGAAAGTCAACACAACAATCACAAAAAAAGCGGGTTTCCCGCTTTATATTCTTATCGGCACAAAATATTGGATGACGGCGGATATCGCATAAGCTATGAATGTGCCAAGGGTTAGCCAGCTGTCAAAATCCACTACTTGCGCGTTTGTGACACTGTAAATGCTTCCCGCTACCAATGAACCGCCTAATAATACTAAAAATATCAATAAAACCAATTCGGTCAATCTCAATCTAAAACTCTCACCCTTTTTCGTCAGCTTAGCCCAATTTATGATAAAGGCAATTTTTTTCAAGCTCCAAGGATGATTTTCGCTTGTTTTGAGGTGTTATCTTGAGTTTGCCAAAGCAATTTTCCTTTGTTAGTATTGTAATACTAGGCCGGTCATTGGTGTTTTATCTATCATTCCGGAATGACCACACCTCAAACCACCATGGACTACAAATACGCGAAAAAAAAGATCGAGGTGCCGCACAATCTGGAGATCCCGCCCCAAAGCGTTGAATTGGAGCAATCGGTGATCGGTTGTCTGATGATCGATAGGTCGGCGATAATAAAAATCGTTGATTTTTTGGGACCCGAAGATTTTTACAAGCCCGGACACAAAGAGATCTATCTGGTTTGCCAGGAGCTTTTCGAAAAAGGCGAGCCGATAGATTTTCTTTCGGTATCCAATCGCCTAAAGGAAAAGGGCCTGCTGGGAAAAATCGGCGGCAACGCTTATCTCACCGAAACGATCAACCTGGTACCCAGCACCAGTCATGTCGTATCTTACGCCCATAACGTTCAGCGCAAACGGATTTTGCGCGATTTGATCTCGGCTTCGCAAGAAATAGAACAGCTTGGCTATAACGAGTCCGATGAATTGAGCGAGGTCTTGGACGAAGCGGAAAGAAAAATCTTTGCCATTGCCCAGCGGGGCGTGGCCCAGAATTTTACCTTGGTCAAAGATACCCTTCCCGAAGCGTTCGAGCGGATCGAAAAACTTTCGCAGGGAAAGGCGACTCGCGGTTTGGCTACCGGTTATACGGATCTGGATAAATTGCTTTCCGGTCTGCAGAAATCCGACTTGGTTGTTCTGGCCGCCCGTCCCTCCATGGGAAAATCAACCTTGGCTGTCAATATCGCGCAGAATATCGCCTATAATGAAAAGATAACGGTCGGGATATTCTCTTTGGAAATGTCGAAAGACCAGATCGTCGACCGCTTGATCTCTTCCATCTCCGGGGTTGATCTTTGGAAGATCAGGACCGGAAAATTGTCCAGCGAAGGCGACGAGAATGATTTTGTCAGGATCCAAAGGGCTTTAGGCGTCCTTTCGGAACTACCTATCTATATCGACGACGTTGGCTCGCCTTCGGTGCTTCAAATGAAGGCTCTAAGCCGCCGGCTTCAGGCTGAAAAGGGGTTAGGCTTGCTTGTGATCGACTATTTGCAATTAATGGAGCCGCTTAACCGGCTGGCCAGCCCGGTCCAACAGGTTTCGGAAAATTCAAGGGCTCTCAAAGGGCTCGCCCGCGAACTGAACATTCCCGTGCTGGTGATCTCCCAGCTGTCCCGCGCTGTGGAACAGCGCGTTCCTTCCATCCCCAAGCTTTCCGACCTCCGCGAATCGGGCGCTATCGAACAAGATGCCGATGTGGTGATGTTTATTTACCGGGAGGATCGCTACCGGGAGAATTCCGAGAAAAAAGGCATTGCCGAGATCATCGTTGCCAAGCACCGCAATGGCCCGGTTGGCAAGATCGAGACTTTCTTCGACGATCAAACCGTCAGCTTCAAAAATATCGAGAAACGTTACCAGGAATATGAAACATAGCGGGAACGGCGAGAAAAGCGCTAACAGCAAGAAGAGTAAGAATTAGAGCCGATATTTTAGCTTTTCTCGCTGTTCCAGCTTTTCTTGCTTTTCTAGCTTTCCATTGTATGTATTCGCCAAGCATTCAAAAACTGATCGAGCAATTTTCCAAACTTCCGACGGTTGGACCGCGAACCGCGGCCCGTTTCGCCTTTTATTTGATCGGAAAAAGTAAATCAGAAATTGATGAACTGGTTTTAGCGATTTCAAACGTCAAAAAAAACGTCAAATGCTGCCGGCTTTGTTTTAACGTTTACGAATCGGAAAAAGAGATTTGCGGTATTTGTTCCGATACCCGGCGCGACAATAGCCTGCTCTGTGTCGTAGCCAACGAGACCGATCTGGCCTCGATCGAAAAGATCAAAACATTCAAGGGCCGTTATTTTGTTTTGGGCGCTCCGCTCTCCAGCTTGCGCCGCGAACCAACCGATACCGAACGGATCATGGAATTGGAAAAACGGGTAAGCCATAACAAGGCTTTGAAAGAAATCGTTCTGGCCATCAATCCCACTCCCGACGGCCAAGCCGCGATTCTTTATTTGGAAAGAATGCTCAAGCCCGCCGGGGTAAAAATTACCCGGCTTGGCCTTGGCCTACCCTTTGGCGGAGAGCTGGAATACGCCGATGAAGAGACGCTGTCATCGGCTCTTAACGGGCGGAAATGATTTAACACCAAGAAAATCCCGATTGGATCAGATCGAATTGCGTTTTTCCGCCTTAAATTTATTCTTATAAAGAAAAGCCCGCGAATATTCGTGGGCTATATCAAGAGAAAAAAACGAAGGAAAGGTACTGGTGCATAATGAACTAAAAAAATAGTAGGTAGGAACAATTTCATTTTACTTCCACCGGGTGGTTCTTGTCAAGAGGGGCATGTGGATAACCAGGAAATAGCCTTATTCTGGTATTCGGCCTAAAACAAAAAACGCCCTAATTACGGCGTTTTTTGTGTTTTTAAAATTGTATTAAGATCTATTTGGTGTCGATCGATTTGATCTCGACTTCCGTGAAGCGTTGGCGATGTCCTTTTTTTCGGTGATAGCGTTTTTTTGCCTTGTATTTAAAAGCAATCACTTTAACCCCCTTGCCTTGTTTTAAAATAGCGGCCGTAACGGTCGCTCCCTCAACGGTTGGTTGGCCGATGGCTAATTTTTCGTCGTTTTGGACGAGCAAAACCTCGGAAAAGGTTATTTCCTTTCCTTCATCCCCTTCGATCTTTTCTACTTTTAACTTTTGTCCAGCCTTAACAATATATTGTTTTCCGCCGGTTTTGATCACAGCTATCATAATATTGAGATTTGGTTTAATTTCCTAACCCGTTCATATTATAATACTTCGGCAAAAAAGTCAAACTATTCCACGTGATCCGGAGATATGATTCAGGATGAATCAAATTTTTACTTTTTTAGATTTTTCCGTTATTAATAATTAATTTTTAATCTACGGTTGGTTTATCGATTTGCGTCATTTCGAGCTTTTCGCGCTCGCCGTCGGTGATTTTTAAGACATCCTTGTCGATCTTGGTGAATTCCTTGCAAGCTCCATTATAGGCGTTAACCGAGGTGGAAAGATGCGTTCCGAGCTTTTGGAGATATTCGGCGTAGGCCAGAAGGTGTTTTTCCAACATTTCGACCCGTTTGCGGATCTCCTTGGCCGATTCTTCGATCTGCAAAGCCCGCAGCCCCTGAAGAACGGTTTGCAAATAAGCGAGAAACGACGTTGGGGAAACGATGATCACCCGTTTGTCCCGGAAAGCGTATTCGACGAGATCTTGGGTGTTGGCTTTAATCGCTCCGACTTGATTCGAGATCAGATCGTAAAAAATTCCTTCGGAGGGTATGAACATAAAAGCGAATTCCGTGGTATTTTCATTAGGCCTGATGTATTTTGAGGTTTCGTCGATTCGGTTTTTCAGATCCTGTTTAAATAATTTTTCCAGTTCCGTTCTGCGGGCCGCGTCTTTTTCGCAAACAATCTTGTTGTAATTTTCAAGGGAAAATTTGGAATCAATGGGAATAATCTTGTCCTTGACGAAAACAACCGCGTCGACAATCTCGTCATTGGCGAATTTGTATTGCATCTGGAAGGATTTGGGCGGCAGAACATTCTTTAGAACCGTTTCCAAATAGTACTCCCCCAAAATCCCCCGCTGTTTCGGGTTCTTTAAAATGTTTTCCAAAGATTGAAGCTGTTCGGCAAAACCAACCACCTGTTTGTTGGTATTGTCCAGCTCGGTAAGCTTTTTTGATACGTCCTGGATGATCTTGGCGCTTTCCGAGAACTGTTGCTGGAGCATCTGGCTGTTAAATCCCATATGTTCGCGCATGTTTTTGCTCGACTCCGACAATTTATTGTCCAGTGTTTCGGATATCCGGCCGATCTGTTGCTGCAACATCAAAAGCGCCCCGTCATCCTTCTTTTCCGGCTTTTTGCGCAACAAAAAATAAGTTTGAGCGGCGATTGCCGCCAGCAATAACGCGAAAAGGAACAAAGTGGTGTCGTCCATTGGTTTATGTCTTTGGCGCGGTACTCCGAAGTCTAGCTTGCGGGGCATCGCACCAATAAAGATAATTTAAAAAATTGTAGACAAAATCGAAGGAAATTCGTTTTCGGTTGTTATCCCGGAAATTGGTCAAAAAAAATGAAGAATATTTTGCTCTTTCTTTATTCAGCCTCTCGTTGAATTTATTCATCAATTCCATCTGTGTTACAATGGAAACTTCTTCTTTAAAGATCAAATGAGCCATGTTGCGGGAGCTTACCTTGCCGACCAGGCCGGATATTCCGTATTGTCTTATGTCTTCAAGCTGGATTTTTTTTCCATTTTTACTGTCGATTGCCCGTAAAGTTAAAATATTGCGGTTGATTATTCTTTTATTTTCCCCGCTGATCAGTACGGATTTTTTGTCTTTAATGTTTTGAAAAGCCAATTCCGTCTTGACGTCGCCCGATTTTAAATAACTTTCGGTCAAACGGAAGACTCCCAGCCGGTTTGGCGAATCTTTTACTTTATTGGTAAAAGCGCCGCCTAATTGCCAATCGTACTTTTTTTCGACGCAAAAATCCACTTTTTGGTTTTCGGGCAGGATTAAGGCGGTAATTTTATTTTTCTCGCTACGATCGGTTTTTTTTCTGAAATATAAAGAAATTACGTTGTATGTCGTATCGTCAAACACTTGTCCGGAAAATATGTTTAATTTAACAATCTTGAATTTGGCAAAAAAAAGGGATCTTATTTTTTTGGAGTTTTTGGCACACAAAAAATTTAGCGGAACGATCAAAATCCCCTCTTCGCTATTCAAAATGGAAAAAATAGATATTTGATACAAATCCTCAAAGCCGGAGTATGTTCCGTTAAAAAACCTGTCTTTTATCACCTTACTTGCCTTATTTTTGTGAAGATAGGGAGGATTGGTACAGACAAATTTGTATTTTCCCGGATCATTGATTGAATCACGATAACCGACTGCGACATTGTCAACGTATTTTTGATCGCAATCAAAACCCGACGCGAACTTCGCCCGGTTTTTTGACGCCCACCCGATAAGATCCCGATTGCCTGCGAACGGATCGATTACTTCTTTGCCCGCCACGAATTTCTCCATTCCCTGCAGGATATAATCGGAATTGGTCGTAAAAAATTGCCCGAATTGCTTCTTCATGCTTTACTTTACCTTAATTATGGCTCAGGTCCGGGATAAATCAAAATACATCTCAATGCGCGGCGATTATTTAAACGAAAAACCGCCCATAAAGCGATTTTTCCGATTTCGCGAACCGGAGATCAGTCGGGCACGTTAATGTCTTTTCCCTGCCCTAGCTCTTCCCCGTCGATCCGCTTGTCGCCGTCGGTGTCGGGATTGAGCGGGTCGGAATGGTAGTTAAAAAGCTCAACGTAGTCAGACACGCCATCTCTATCCGAATCGTCCGAAAAAGGATCAAGGTTCATTGAGAGCTCGCGCAGATCGTTAAGGCCGTCATTGTCGGAATCAAAATGCATCGTCGAACCGGATCGGGCGGCTTCAACAATCTTTAAACAAGTTTTTTTGTATGAAACCGACTGAATTTTCCCGCAAATGGATGTATCCGCGTTTTCAGCTGCCAGGTTGAGATAATACCAGTCCGCACATACGTACTTATCCTCCGCTTTTTTTATGGCCTCGCATATCTTGACGCCATTTTTCTCGGCTAGCGTCCAGATGCAAAAATTGCGGAAAACCGATGCTTTGGGAAGCGCCAGGCAAGCATCCATATTGTTGTTATCTTTGGCCCGTCTTGAATTGATTTGGGCTTTGCATTTTATCTTGGTATAAGGATAATCGATCTGGCCACAAATTGCCGGGTCGTCGCTATTGTAGGCAATTTCCATGATGCAGACATTTTCCCATTCTTTAGCCGCGATCTGGCGGCAACCGCTTACGTTTTTTTCGGTTTGGCTCACTATTCTAAGGCAGTGGTCGCGGTATTCGGCGTTGGAAATCCTGTCGCAAGACTGCGTATCGTCATTAGCTATGGCGCGGCCCATTAACTCCATGTTTTGGCAAATCCTTTTTTCGTCCGGAGCCTCGATATCCTGGCATCCGGATTCGGTGATCAGTGGTGCGATTGTTGCGCCTGTATTTTCGGTTTCTGCCGTCTTATTCTCTAACGTTGTTTTTCCGGACGGTTCGGTGTTTTCCCGGTTGCCGAAGACCATGATCCAGAAAAAAAATATCAAAAGGAGCACGATGATCGCGATAGATATCAGAACAATTTTTGTTTTTTTATCCATGTTTAGCGGCAATAGCAAAAAGCCGAACCGGATCGGACTTGATGGACCTTTGAGCAGTTTTTTTCGACAGCTTTGTATTCGCCCTCGTCGGCGCAGGTGTTCGCCAAATACGTTTCAGCATCGATTTCTGCCTTCATAATTGTTGCGGCTTCGCAACGATTACCAAGAGAAAAAATTGTAAAATCTTTATTTTTACAATTCTTAGGAAATAAATCTAGCGATGAATATTCGCAATCTGCGACAGCTTCTGCTTCGTAACTCGGTTTGCAAGGAGGCAGTGGCTCGTTATTGTCGTTTTTACATAGCAAATCTTGCCAACAGCAAGGCGGTACCACATAAAGGAAACTGCAATTCAATTCATCATAAGAACCTACGCCGAAACAGGTTTTTTTTATTTTTTTGCAGGCGTCCAGGCAATTAACGCCTTTTTCCGGCATTATTTTGGTCGCTTTTACCGCTTCCGCATTCGCTTTCTTAAGGTCGCGTTGATAGATAGGCAACGCACAATAGTCGAATAAATTTTCATTGTCGCCACCACTGTTCTCATCGTCGGTTATTTCCTCGTCTCCGGCGGCGACCAAGGTGCAGTCGGGCGAACAGCGGCTTATCATCTTTTCGCATTCATTAACGCTAAAGCCGGACCGGGCTTGGCAATCGGCGACCGACATATTGGGCTCACATTCTTCGCCGTCCTGAACGATCCCATCCCCGCATGATTCGGCGGCAAGTTCCATCGCTCCGCATTTGGCGCTGATTTTCCACCAGCTTTCATTGAGCTTAAGGCCGTTCCATTCGGCGATGCCCAGAAAAGCGAAAAACGTGTTCACAAAAACCCATCCGGTAAAAAGGATCACTGTTCCGAATCCTGTCGCCTTAATGAGCTTGCCGGCGGTTGCCAGCTTCTTCGCGTCACCCTGCGACCCCAGGTAATACATGCCGGCCGCAACCAGCCAAAAAGCGATTAAAGCGGGAACAAGAACGAATACGGCATATTTCAATGTCGTTTGGGTCAAGGTAAATAGGTCGCAGATCGTGCAGGCGTGCTGGCCCGGCCCGCCACAGGGAACCAAGGCCGCCTGGCAAGTATTGAAAGCCAAAAATGAAAATAAAAAAATAGCCGCTCCAAATATAAAAGAGTTGGTCTCTGATTTTATCATTTCACCTGATAGAATATCCTTGACTGATTATAACACAAAAAACAATTCGACTGATCCGAAGTCGATCAAGCAAGAAGGCTAATCCAAAAACTTGGCGGTCCAGGTTTTGGCGTGTTTCAATTCAGCGGGTGTACCCTGGAAGACGATCCGGCCTCCGCGATCCCCGCCCTCGGGGCCAAGTTCGACCACCCAATCCCCTTCCATGAGTACTTGCGGATTGTGTTCGATGATAACCACCGAGTTTCCCTTTTCGACCAGCCGGCGCAGAATGAACAGCAATTTTTTGGTATCGTCGAAGTGAAGGCCGACTGTCGGCTCATCCAAAATATAAATAGTGCGTCCGGTATCGCGCTTGGACAGCTCAAAAGCCAGTTTGATCCTTTGGGCTTCTCCGCCCGAAAGGCTTGGCGCGCTTTGTCCCAGCTGTAAATAACCCAGACCGATATCGACCAACAGCTGAAGACGTTCCCGGATCATCGGTATCTCGGAAAAAAAGTTCCGGGATTCCTCGATGCTCATGGCCAAAACATCCGCGATGCTTTTTTCCCGGTATTTTACGTTCAATACTTCGGAAGTGAACCGTTGTCCTTTGCATTGTTCGCATTCGACGTAAACGTCGGGCAGAAAATACATCTCCACCTTCTGGAAACCTTCACCCTGGCAAACCGGGCACCGGCCAAGCTTGGTATTGAACGAAAAATGACCTGGCGAAAAGCCTTTGATCTGGGCATCGCGCGACCGCGCGTAAAGTTCCCGCATATGGTTAAATAATCCGGTGTAGGTCGCGGGGTTGGATCGGGGGGTTTTGCCGATTGGGCTTTGGTCCACCAAGACCACCTTGTTGATATTCTCGGTGCCTTTCAGCTCTTTATAGGTTCCGGGTTGGGCGCGCGCTCCGTAAAATTCTTTTTGGAGGATCCGGGCCAGGGTTTCGATAACGAGTGTGCTTTTTCCCGATCCGGATACCCCGCCGACGCAAGTCAATTTTTCCAGAGGGATCTTTAAATCGACATTTTTCAAACTGAATTGATCGGCCCCAGTGAGTTCCAGCCATTTTGTATCCTTATCAATCGTTTTTTTGGGAAAACCGGTCCCGATCGTGAGTTCACGCGACAAGTATTTTCCCGTCAGGGTTTTTGCCTTAAGTAAATGTTGATAAGTGCCTTCAAAAACCACCTTGCCGCCCAATTTTCCGGCTCCTGGTCCGATCTCAATGATCCAGTCGGCATTTTTCATTACTTGTTCGTCGTGTTCGACGACAATCACGGTATTTTGCAGGTTTTGAAGTTCGCGCAAGGCCTTGATCAGACGTTCAACATCGCGCTGGTGCAAACCGACGGTCGGCTCGTCGAGAACGTAAATCACGCCCGAAAGGGCCGATCCAAGCTGGCAGGCCAGCCGAATGCGTTGGTTTTCCCCAACCGAAAGCGTGGTTGCTTCGCGCGCCAGGTCGATATAATCAACGCCAACCTCCACTAAAAAGCTTAGCCTTTTGACAATTTCCTTGATCAATGGCTGGGCGATGTCCCGGTCCCGTTCGCTTAACTTTGCGTCCAAGTTCTTGAAAAAAGGTATTTCTTCCCGGACAGGCATTGACGATAATTCAAAAATATTCTTGTCGTCGATCTTTACTGCCAGCGGTTCCCGGGCCAAGCGCGCTCCATGACAGTCGGGGCAGGATATCTCGGTCATGTACTTTGAGATTTCCGCCCGCAGGAATTCCGACGTTGTTTCGTGATAGGTCCGTTCCATCCTGGGCACGATTCCTTCGTAGTTAGGATATTTTTCGTTTCCAAAAAGCACCGTGGCCTGAAGTTCCTCGGAAAGAGTTTTAAACGGTTTATCCAGAGAGAAACCGAGTCGTTCCGCCAGATTCTCCAGCGACCATTTTTGATAAGGAACGGCCAATGAGCGTTGCGACCAGCGGCCGAGATTGTACCAGGGCAGAATGGCCCCTTCGTTGAGAGAAAGGCCGGAATTGATCATCAGTTCGGGATTGATCTTTAAAAGTTTTCCCAACCCTTGGCAGGTGCCGCAAGCGCCGAACGGGTTATTGAACGAAAAAATCTTGGGTTCGATCACGGGCAAAGATACTTGGCAGTCATTGCAGGAAAAATGGCTTGAGAATATGGTTTCTTTTTCCTTATCGCCGGTCTTTGAATAAAGTATGATCCTCCCCTTGCCCATTTCCAACCCCTTTTTAACCGAGAGCAGGATCTTTTCCTTTTCCTCTTTGACCAAATTCTCAAGCTTTTTTTTCTTGCGGGCCAAGGCTTCGGTTTCGGCTTTGGACATTTTCTTTTTATCTATCTCAACCCCATTAACATAATTACGCATGTCGAATTTATCGATCACTACTTCGATGTTATGGGTTTTTTGGCGGTCCAGAATCTTGTCTTTGGCCTCATCGGTCGAGTAAAGGATCCCATCGATCCGGATCTTAGGCCATCCGGCGCGATAGATCTCCTCGAGCGTTCCCTGATGCTGACCTTTTTTATGGGCGATAACGGAGGCCATGATCAAAATTTCGGTTTGCGAAGCTGCCCGAAAAACGTTTTCGGCGATACGGTTAGGGGTTTGCGATACCACGGGTTTTCCGCAATTGGGACAATGCGGTTTTCCGATATGGGCGTAGATCAAGCGAAGATAGTCATAAATTTCCGTCAGCGTGCCCACCGTAGATCTGGGATTGGAAGTGATGGTTTTTTGATTGACCGCGACCGTCGGGGATAGGCCATCGATCCGTTCCACGTCGGGTTTTTTCATGCCGCCCAAAAACTGCCGCGCGTATGAAGACAAGCTTTCGAGATAACGGCGCTGACCTTCCTGGAAGATCGTGTCGAACGCCAAAGAAGATTTTCCCGAGCCCGAGATCCCGCAGATCACTACCAATTTGTTTTTCGGTATCTTAAGATCGATATTCTTGAGGTTGTGGACAGCAACGTTTTTAAGTTCAATGAAATTTTTATCCATGGGAAATGTTTAAAGCAATTTATTATATACTATCCGTCAATATTTTCCAAGGATGCGCACGGCAAGCTCCGATACTGCCGATAATTGATGTTTGGAATAAAAAAAGGGACATGGTCTATGTCTCTTTCATCGCTACAATACTTGAAACGAACGGGCTTCATTTACGAGGGTTTCGCTCGGCACGCTCCGTTTCAGCCGTTCCGCGATGGACCGCTGGCTGAACGTAAAATCGGCGGTTTTGACCAAGATGTCGAAATCTTTTTCAAACTTCACAGCCTCGGCCATAAGGGCTAAAGTCCGCTCAATCAAAGCATTACGCGCGATTTTCTTTACCTCGATTTTTGTCGATCCGATTTCCTCCGGAATTATTCGATATTGGTCAAGAACGATGATCAGTTTGGCGCTGGCTCCCGGAAGTTGTTTCCTGGCTTCCGGAAGAATCGCAAGCGCTGTTATGATGGCCCCTGTCTTTTCACACATAAAATACCTCTAAAGTACTACGCCTTACTTAGCACGCCACGTTTTTTTTGCCAAAAAATCGCCTGTTGATAATATAATTGATCAAAAAAAATAAATGCGCCCTCGATTGAGAGCGCTTGTCTGATGCACATTACGGAATCTTTTATCAGTCCGGCTTGAGGCCGGGAAATCTTTTTTTTCCGATCCGACATCTCAAACGAGATTGCCAGCAAAATACTCCGAATTTCGTTATCCCTTTCGCAGTTATCAGCCGTTCCGTATCGGACCGCTTCCATGAAAAAATCCAGGGCTAAAAACTCTTCATGCAGCGGGTAACAGTCGCGATACCACATCACGAATTTTTCATACAGCCACTCGAGAGTAGCTTTTTTGTTTCTCTCGAACTGGAGATATTCGTGTCCTACTATGGTGCTTGGATCAAGTTCACCGTTTTCGACAGCAAGCATGATGCAAAGGGCGGCATTCATGGCGTTTTTTACAACGCCATCAATATTTTCGCCTTGCCGGATCATGAGACCAAGAAGACGATATCCTTCCTCCATTATTTTCACGCCTGCTATCCCTTCGTCCATATTCATTCCATTCATTTCCGTCTCACCTTAAAAATAGTATAACATGCTATATCAAATATGTCAAGGAAACTAGCCGGTAAAAAATCCGCCAATGTAAAAGACCCAGGTTAAGGTCTTTGTGCTGATATTGGCAGAAGCCTTGAAAATAGGATAAATCAAACAAAAAACCGGCTTGGATCAGGCCGGTCAAGATGTTTTAGGTATAATTCATTCTTAATTTTTTGGCATAGGTATTTCCCATAATAAGCAACGTCATTGTCGCGGTAAAAACTAGGCTGAGCTGCGAATCGGTTAAATGCAGATAGCTGTGAAGATAGTACGAATACGGAAAACCGAGAGCAATGATGATAAAGGTGAAATCGAACGGATCGTGGCCAGATACCTGGCGCGCCTTTAATCCGTTAACCGTTTGCGTTTTTTTGAATTCCGCCAGCTCCCTGATTTCGATTTCGACTCCCCTCTTGTATAAAAAGTAGTAGCCAAAAACCAGTACAAAACCCATTCCGAGCGGAATACCAAGAAGAGCCAGGCAGATGCAAAAAAACGTCAGCGGTCCGGCCATTCCGACCCAGCTGGGTTTGGTGTCGCGCTTTTCCGCATAAAATCTTAGCTTTCCTTTTTTACTACCGTCGTCTATGAGCAGCTTAATGCTCGTTTCCATCGCCTCCGGAGCTTTTTATTGCAATTGTCAATGAGCGAAACACTAGGCAATTAATACTATCTTTTTTTAAAATCGTCAATTAAAAAAGGATCGATGTCATCAATCCTCATGTTTATTTCTTGTAGCGAATAAATGAGCGAGCACAAGAGCCGCTGCTATGCACGCCAAATAGAATGCCGGAATCGAATCACCTCGTTTCTATCTTTTTAAACCATCGAAAATATTTGTCAAGAATCAAAAAGGACCAAATTCTGGTCCTTACTGTTTCTTTTCGGCCAGAGTTGCTTTAATCACCCGGCAGACTTTTTGCGATTCTTCTCCGGATAAGCGTCCATCCGGATATATTTCCCGTATTTTTGAGGCCAATCGGCGCAAATACGGGAAAACATTGGATTGGATAAATTTCGAGTTAGGCTTGATATCCTGATCAAGAAACTCGTCCATGGCGTACCTCATGTGTCCGCTCAGCCAGTCGGCCAAGCCAAGATTTAAAAATGGCAGGTACTGGGCCACGAATTCCTCGTTATTGGCCCACCGTCCTTCTGAAATATTCTGAAGGTCCTCCAGTTTTAGTTGGCCGGAATTAAGGGCATAGCGGTATAAAATATCATATCGTATCACTTTTATGACGCCTTCAGACAGGTCTATTTTCTGGCCATTCCGGACCGCTTCGCGAATTTGGTTTGCCTGGTCTTTGGTCACGTATTCCTTCATGATTTAACCTCCGCTGCCAATAAATAATCTTCGGGCAGAGGATTACTGGCTTTCGCGTTCGCGTTATCGACATCGTATTCGATGCGTTTTCCGTTCCAGAGGACCCTTCTTATGACAATATCGAAGACGAAAGTGCTGAATTCTTGCCGGATGGTTAATCTTTGCCTTGGTTTAAATATCGGGCGTGGCCTCTTTTTCTCGCATTGAGCTTGACATGCCAGCGCGGCTGCTTCGGTATCGTGGTCAAATCCACAGGTGCCGCAAAAATGTAGCGTAAACATTTTGCCTTATCCTCCTTTGAAATTTGCTGACCATATAATAACATAAATAATTTTATTGTAAAGGATGGACCCGCCCGATAACACAAGCAATTTCTGCTTGTCGGGATGTTGCCTAATCCAGAATAGTTGTTATAATGATCAGATGCCCGGCAAAAATTACAAGATATCTATGAGCCTGGATCCTGGTTTAAGAAAACAGATCAACGAGCTTCCGGATCGTTTCGGGGTTTACATTCTTAAAGATGCCAAGGAAAATATCCTGTATGTCGGAAAGGCCAACAATTTGAAAAAACGGGTAATGTCCCATTTTCAGCGTCCGGAACAGCACGCTTGGGATTTTATGCCGCAAGTTTTTTGTATCGATTTTATCGAAACGGCGAACGAAAATGAAGCGCTATTGGTCGAATCACAGCTGATCAAAAAATACCAGCCAAAATTCAACGTCATTTGGAAGGATGATAAGGCCTACTTTTACGTGGTAGCAAGCAAGGAAAAATTCCCCCGGGTATTTATTACCCATCAACCCAAGGATCTTGAATGGGACTACCAAGCCGGGCCGTTCATGAGAGGCGCGGAATTGAAAACATTAATAAAGGATATCCGTAAATTATTTCCTTATCGAAGTTGCGTTAATTTGGCAAAAAAACCCTGTCTTTACGAAAGCTTGGGCTTATGTCCCGCTCCGTGCGTGAACAGGCGCGCCAACGTAAAATACCGCTATTCCCTCGATACACTATTTAGCATCCTTTCTCTTTACCGGGGCGCGCCTTTAAGGATCGAAGGGTATGACATTTCCAACATTTCCGGTACGTTGGCGGTTGGCTCCATGGTCGTGTTCGAGGGAGCGAAAAGAAAGACCGGCGATTATCGCAAGTTCAAGATCAAAACTATTGAAGGTCAAAACGATGTGGCGTCGCTTAAAGAAGTATTATCGCGGCGCCAGAAACACCCGGAATGGCTTCAAGCCGACCTAATACTCTTGGACGGTGGAAAAGGCCAGCTGAAGGCCGCCAAAGGCCTTAAATCGCCTGTTATCGCTCTAGCCAAGATCAAGCGGTCCTCGGGAAAAGTTTTTTCGCCATTTTCAAAAAGTTATGTTTTGCTCGACAAGCTGCCCAGGGATTTGCGGGACATCTTTTTGCGGGTCCGCGACGAAGCCCACCGTTTTGCGATCACTTACCACAAACAAAGAAGGAAGAAAATATTTTCCGAAAAAAAATAAAAGCCTTGAAAGAGGCTTTATTCCGGAATCGTATAAAAGATTTCACCACACTTCGCGGCAGGGTCGAACGCCGCTCCCAGAAACCACAGGAAGCTGAACGTTAGAACTAAAGGATACGGATCGCCACCGGAAATCCTGCTTATCGCCAGCGCGAAACCCCAGATCGCTATCCCCGAAGCGGCAAATCCGGCAATTACAACCAGAACGTAAGTTGATAGCCGGGCCGGCGAACGCCTGCGCGCTTCATAAAACGCAATCGTCGACACAAAACTCAGCAATATATAAGCCGCCCACACGCTAATTTGAAAGATCATTTTTTAAAACCTCCGGCGTACGTATTTGTTAATATTGTACCAAAAAAATAAATTTTGTCAATTAATCACCCTTAAAAACATGGAAAAAAACTTCAAGGTCGTTTCAAAATTCGAGCCGCAGGGCGACCAGCCGCAGGCAATCGATAAACTGGTCGCGGGCGTAAAAAAAGGTGTGGAATTCCAAACCCTGCTTGGCGTGACCGGTTCGGGCAAAACATTTACCATGGCAAAGCTGGTGGAAGCGGTCCAACGCCCAACCCTGGTGATTTCTCCGAATAAAACCCTGGCCGCCCAGCTGTACGAGGAATTCAAAAACTTTTTTCCCGAAAACGCGGTTTCCTATTTTGTTTCTTTTTACGACTATTATCAGCCGGAAGCTTATATCCCCCAAACCGATACTTACATCGAAAAGGATTCCAAAATCAATGAGGAGATAGACCGAATGCGGCATGAAACGGTCCAGCATTTGATCACCCGCCGCGATTCGCTGGTCGTAGCCTCGGTTTCCTGTATTTACAATCTGGGTTCGCCCGAAACTTACAAAAAATACGCGTTGCAACTGGCGCGCGGCCAAAACATGACCGAACACGACCTTTTCGGGCATTTATTGGATTTGCAATACGAACGAAACGACTACGAACTTTGGCGCGGAAAATTCCGGAAGCGGATGAATTATTGTGACGTCTGGCTATCCGGTGAAGACCGGATCATCAGGATCGAGATCGAAGGAAGCCGCATCAAGAGTTTGGCTGAAGGGTCGGTTCCCTTCGGCGACTTTAAAAGCGTAGCAAAGGCCGAAATCTGGCCGGCAAAATTCTGGCTGTCGGACAAGGAGAAACTGAATATCGCTTTATCGAACATCAGCCTGGAAATGCAAAAAACGCACGAAGATCTAAAGAAAGAAGGCAAAATCATCGAGGCCGAGCGCATCAAGCGCCGGACCGAATACGATATTTCCATGATGCGGGAAACCGGATATTGCCATGGTATCGAAAACTATTCCCGCCACATCGATTTCCGCCAGCCGGATAGCGCCCCTTATACTCTGCTTGATTATTTTCCCGACGATTATGTGGTCTTGGTTGACGAGTCGCATATTACAATACCGCAGATTCGTGGCATGCAGGTCGGAGACCGCGCCCGAAAAAAAACACTGATCGATTACGGTTTCCGCTTACCTTCGGCCTACGATAACCGGCCCTTGAAATACGAGGAATTTTTGTCAAAGCTAAACCAGGCCGTTTTTGTGTCCGCTACGCCGGGCGAGTATGAAAAAGGAGTTTCCAAAACCATCGCCGACCAAATCGTGCGCCCAACGTTTCTTTTGGACCCGCAAATCGAAATCCGTCCGACCGTTGGTCAGATCGATGATTTTCTTCGCGAAATAGTCATCCGAAAAGCGAAAAACCAGCGGGTACTCGCCTTAACCATCACCAAAAGGCTTTCGGAAGCTTTAGCCGATCATTTAAAGCAAAAAAAAATCAAGGCCGAATATCTTCATTCCGAGATCAAAACCCTGGCGCGCCCCAAAATCCTCGCTGATTTGCGAAAAGGCGTCTACGATGTGCTAGTGGGTATTAATTTGCTGCGCGAAGGCCTCGATCTGCCGGAAGT
>Ga0209083_1002390_pt1 | contig 17977 bp, 18 predicted proteins | sample AM7aDNAmetaG_FD_184132 | JGI IMG/M metagenome (GOLD analysis project Ga0209083, IMG submission 184132) | Freshwater microbial communities from Finland to study Microbial Dark Matter (Phase II) - AM7a DNA metaG (SPAdes) (version 3) | ecosystem: Environmental > Aquatic > Freshwater > Lake ...
CTAGTTGCTATTGAACATAGTATTTTAGGCATTATCCCACCTGCAAATCATTAAATTACTTGGGTTTTCAGGTGTAACTTCTTGCATTACATCTGATATTTCTCCAGCATGATTAATATAAGCAAACTGAAACCCCAAAAAATCTTTTTCGGTTAGCCCATGCAATTTGTGGTGTTCTCCCCAAAAGCCTTTAGGTTCATTGTGTGGAACTGTTATTAATAGTCGTTCGCAGTTAGCTTTTAGCTTTTCCACAATCGCAAGACCATTATCTAAATGCTCAATTACTTCAAACGCAATGATAGTGTCATAGCAAAACGAGAAATTAAAGGTGTTAATATCTGCCTGTATAAACTGAGCGGATTCACCCCAATCTTGCTCTTTTGCTATTTCTACAATCAAGGGGTCGTAGTCAAGCCCTGTGTATAAAGCAACTTTGGGCTTAAAGAATTGAAAACCATATCCAGTAGAACACCCAATCTCAAGAAAGTCCCACCCGTATAGATTAGCTGTTGCCCATTGATACCTTTGCGTTTCTCTAGGGGATACTGGATCGCCTTTAAGGAATACGGCTCTTTCATAGTTATTTGATAACAAATACCTATAGTGTTCTGGGTTATATTTTTTAGCCAATTTTAATTCATTCTTATAAAACTTTTGTTTCCAATCTTGAACCAAACTGTTGTCATGGACTGTTCCTTCTGCAATATGGTAAATAGGAAAATCTCCTTTAGAGCCAACATCTACAAGACTAAAACCATTTTGATCTGCTCTAAAACAAAAATCTATATCTTCACATCCACCAGTTTCAAAGTTTTCATCTAATAAACCAATAGTTTGAAATACTTTTTTATCAATCATTGTGCAAAAGAAAACACCAAACTTTTGATTTGTAATTTTAGAATGTAGCGTTAATACTGAAGATATATCGGCATGATAATTATCAAGTTTAGTTAACCATTGATTTTTTGGTTGCTCTAACAACAAAGTGTCATTGTTAAGCAATACTATTTTTTTAGTAGTTTGTCTTAAAGATTGTTTTATGCCAACATTACAAGCTTTTGAAAAACCTAATGGTTTTTCATTCCAAATAACAGTTATATTTGGAAAAACTGTTAATAAATAGTCTGTATAAGCTTTTGTGTTATCAGTACAGCCATTAGCAGAAATGACCAACTCTATGTCAGTCATTTCTGTGTATTTGATTATTGAATCAATACAGGGTTTTAGATATTTCTCACAATTGTTGTAAGTCGGTATCACTACCGAATATTTTGGGGATTGCATCACTAATCCTTTAGTTAATTAAGTTTTTTCTTTATTTCATCCACTTGGTCAGCCAATTCTTTAATAGCTTCAATAATTAAAGCAGAAAGTCTTTCATATCTAACTGTCCAATATTTAGCATCAATTGGTGCTGGTACAACTACTTCAGGCAAAACCTTTTGTGTATCTTGTGCAGAAACCCCAACTTCTCTAACAACATCATAACCTAAAGCTTGAGCAACCTCATTGGCTTCATAATAAAAACCACTTAAAGTACGCAATTTTTCAAGAGCATTTTCAATATTACCAAGTTTAGTTTTTAAACGATCATCAGAATAATAAGCGGTCACATTGTTTGTGGCACGAATTTCACCTGTTGTTCCAGAAGCCGCAGTACCAACTCCTAAACTGTTAGCTTGTGCATTAGAACCAGTAGTAATTGCTCCAGAGTAACCTGAATAACCACTTGTGCCTGTTGCTCCAGTACCGCCAGTTGCGCCAGTAGCACCTGAGTAACCACTATAGCCTGAAGTCCCTTGACCACCATTTGTGCCGTTAGTACCTGAGTATCCAGAATAGCCAGAAGTACCTGTTGCTCCATTACTACCATTAGTCCCTGAATAGCCACTATAACCAGAAGTGCCAGTAGCTCCGTTATTTCCTGAATAACCGCTAAATCCTGATGTTCCTGTTGCACCATTTGTACCGCTATAGCCGCTAAATCCTGAAATACCACTTCCAGAGTAACCTGAAAAACCTGATATTCCAGAACCAGAGTAGCCTGAAAATCCACTTATTCCTGATCCTGAGTACCCTGAAAAACCAGAAATTCCTGAACCGCTGTATCCAGAAAAACCAGAAATTCCTGACCCGCTATATCCACTAATTCCTGAAAATCCAGAATATCCAGAAATTCCCGATCCTGAATAACCAGAAAATCCACTTATTCCACTAAATCCAGAAAATCCGCTAAATCCTGATACGCCTGAACCGCTGTATCCACTAATTCCTGAATAACCACTAATTCCTCTAGAGCCATCATCGCCAGTTTGACCAGAATAGCCTGATTTGCCAGAATATCCGCTAATGCCTGAATAACCAGAAATACCGCTATAGCCAGAAATTCCAGAAAAACCACTATAGCCAGATATACCGCTACCGCTGTAACCCGATACACCTGAACCAGAATAGCCGCTTATGCCTGAATAACCGCTATAGCCAGATATGCCGCTAAAACCTGAAATGCCAGAGTAGCCAGAGAATCCTGAAATTCCGCTACCAGAATACCCGCTTACGCCTGATCCTGAGTACCCACTAACTCCAGAACCAGAGTATCCCGAAATTCCACTAAAACCTGATATGCCTGAGAATCCCGAAAATCCTGAGATACCGCTAAATCCTGAAATACCAGAGTAGCCTGAAATGCCAGAATATCCGCTATAACCGCTTACACCACTTCCAGAATAACCAGATACTCCTGAATAACCAGATATTCCTGAATCACCTGAATATCCAGAAATACCAGAACCAGAGTACCCAGAAATACCAGATCCTGAGTAACCTGAAAAACCGCTTATTCCTGATCCTGAATAGCCAGAGAATCCGCTGTAACCGCTTGTTCCAACAAACTGTCCAATATTATTCCATGTTGTACCTGACCAAACCCATAAATCACCTGTGTCTGCGGTTACATAAGCATCATCAAATTGATTACCTGTTGGTGGTAAAAAAGTTTCGTTAGGTACAGTCCCTTTAATAACAATGGATGCACCCGGTAATCCGCTATAACCAGAAATACCAGAACCGCTATAGCCTGATATGCCTGATCCAGAATACCCAGATATACCGCTGTCGCCACTATAGCCAGATATTCCTGAATCACCTGAATATCCAGATATACCACTAAATCCTGAAATGCCAGAATAGCCAGAAATTCCGCTAAAGCCCGAATAGCCGCTAATGCCACTATAGCCTGACTCTCCAGAAAAACCAGAATAACCAGAAATACCTGAGAAACCTGACTCACCAGAAAAACCTGAATAGCCTGATATACCTGAAAATCCAGAGTAACCAGACTCCCCAGAGAATCCGCTATAGCCTGAAATACCACTAAATCCTGATTCTCCTGAAAATCCTGAATAACCCGAAATACCGCTATCACCAGAAAAACCAGATATACCTGAATCACCAGAATAGCCGCTTATTCCACTATCTCCAGACCAACCAGAAATACCAGAATCACCTGAGTAACCCGATATTCCGCTATCGCCACTAAATCCTGATATGCCAGAGTAACCGCTAAAGCCAGAATACCCAGAAATTCCGCTATATCCAGAATAGCCAGAAATTCCTGACCCTGAATAGCCAGAAATTCCTGAATCTCCAGAATATCCGCTTATTCCTGAATCACCGCTATAACCAGAAATTCCGCTATCACCAGAATAACCAGAAATCCCTGAATCGCCAGAATAACCTGAATAGCCAGAAATTCCGCTATCGCCACTAAATCCTGATATGCCGCTATCGCCAGACCAACCAGATATTCCTGATCCTGAGTAGCCACTAATACCAGAATCGCCTGAGAAACCGCTAATACCACTATCACCGCTAAATCCTGAGATACCACTATCTCCGCTATAGCCTGAGATGCCACTATCGCCTGAATAACCTGAAAAGCCTGATATGCCACTATCACCAGACCAACCAGAAATCCCAGAATCGCCACTATAACCAGAAATACCAGAGTAGCCTGAATAGCCTGAATAGCCTGAATAACCAGATTCGCCAGAAAAACCAGAATAACCAGAAACACCTGAACCTGAATACCCAGAATAGCCACTATCGCCAACGAATTGACCAATATCTACCCATCCCGTAGCTGTATATACCCACAAATCGCCTGTATTTTCAGTTACATAGGCATCATTTAAATTAGCGGTTGGCGGTAAATCGGCAGATGTTGGAACTGTGCCTATAACATTAATTGCCGCACCCGGTAATCCACTATATCCAGAAATACCCGAATAGCCACTAATGCCACTTCCTGAATAACCAGATTTTCCTGAAAATCCTGAATAACCCGAAAAGCCTGAATAACCTGAAATTCCACTAAATCCTGATTTTCCTGAATAACCACTTATTCCAGAATAGCCGCTAAGTCCACTAAAACCTGATTTTCCTGAAGCCCCGCTATAGCCAGAAAACCCAGAAATCCCTGAAAATCCGCTATAACCAGAAAATCCGCTTACACCTGAAAAGCCTGAAAATCCTGATACACCTGACCCTGAATAGCCTGATACACCTGAAAATCCAGAAATACCAGAGTAACCTGAAATGCCAGAATATCCGCTATAACCTGAATTTCCACTCCAGCCAGAAATTTGACTAAAAGACTGTAATGTTCCAGCAGTAACTAAATTGGTAACAAAATCGCTAAATTTCCAAGCTTGAGCAACAGTACCTTCTTGACCACGAACTACTGTTAATACATCGCCAACTCTAGCCGTACAGTTGCAAATTTCAGTAACAAGGTTATTAGTTGAATTAACTAAAGTAACTTTAAAAATTTCATCGCCTACTGGTTGGGGAAAATATTGACCAGTACCACTTGCGACAGTTAAAGTTGTAGATGCACTTGTAATTGGTGCGGCAAGTGTTGTTTGTGCTTGGTTAGCAAACAGTAGCATTGTCATAATATTTCCCTATTCAACGCTATTAAAGAATTGCGTAAGTATCAGCGGCTACACCAGTAAATTTAATTTTTGTAACTGGAAAAGTTAAAACATAATAAACTTGACCTGTTGCAGTTCCAGTAGGAGTTACTTTTGCATAATAAGTATCACCAGAATCCAAAGACAATTGAATTGCTCTATCAGTATCAGCGGAGTTAAGCACAATTGTTGCTGGATAAACCAAATTAGGAACTAATACTTCTAAAGTAGTTCCAGTAAGAGTGCCTGTAATGGGGCTACCATAGTTGTATGTCATAATTAAAATCCTTCAGGTTTTGGATATTTAGCTTTAATAGCTAGGCATTTTTGGCGATATTCTTCCATTGCTTCTTTGTTATCAGTAATATAAGCATCAATAAAATCACCAATATCGGGATAGCTATAAATGCGTTTTCTATACCAATCTTGTGCATCAAAATCAGATTGTTGTTTTTGAAGAATTAAAGCTTCTCTTTCTTCAATAGTAATTTCTTTTTTATTACCAATTAAATGATTTTGAGATCCATCTTTTGGATAAGCATGAACAATATTATTTTCATCTACAAAATGTTTCATTAAACTAGCTCCCACCATGAATTGACTGATCCACTAGAGCTAATGTAATAAGTAGCTCCGGGCGGGATAATTGCCGCCATATTACAGCTATAACCACCGCATCCATTAAACTGTGCCGCCCAATTAGCTACTTGATTTCCATTGATCCAAATAGAACCATTACCACCACCATTACAACCAGAATTACAAAATGCTTGAATGTATTTACCAGTTGTATTTGTGTAAGTAGTATAAGAAGTTTTTATCCCTGTGTAATTAGTCCATGTAGAACCTAAAACAGGAACAGTTGAAACAGCATTTTTAACAAAAGCAGTTGAAGCTATTTGATTAGTGTTTGTACCATTTGGAGCTGTGGGTGCGGCGGGTACACCAGTTAATGTTGGGCTAAAAATTGGAGCATAGTTAGCTAATTGATTTTGAACCCATAATGTATTTGGAATAATAGTACTATTGTCATTAAATGCAGGGGTTGGTACTCTAGGAGTCCCTGTAAAGGTTTGGCTATTAATAAGCGCATAAGCGTTTAAGTTCACATTACCATCAGTAATCACCCAAGCATTATAGACTGAGCTATAAGATAAAGTGATTGGGTATCCAGCAGAAGGGATTTCGTTACCCACAAGCGGAGTATTATTGCCTGAAACAATAGGCAAAGCTCCTGTTGCTGTAGATCCTAAAGTTAAATTTAAAGTAATTGCTCCAGTATTGGCAAAAGCAGACTGAATAACAATAGACATTCCGTTAGGAACTGTTGTTAAAGACGAGGAAATAGTAGCGGTTAAAGCGTTTGCTGATCCACTAGCTACTGCAAATAAAAAATATTGATTTTGAAGCTGAACAGCTTGAACCAATCCATTCATTACGCCAGCGGTATCAAAGTTACCAACAATATCATTTAGTAAAAAAGGTGTTCCAGAAGTTCCTTCTTGACCTCTTATTACTGATAAAGTATCACCCAATCTTCCATTACAAAGGCAAATTTCATAAGTTGTAGATGAAGCGGCACTAACTAAAGTAACCATAAATGCTTGACCAGAAGCAGGGTTTGGGAAAAGCGAACCTGTTCCGGGAGCTACTGTAATAGTAGTCTGTGTAGCATTAATAGGTGCGGCAAGCGTTGTTTTTGCATTATTGGCAAAAAGCTGAATTGTCATAAGTTTTCCTTAATCTAGCCCGCATCACCAAGCACTTACAAATTGTAACGAAAAACAAGCAAAATTACTTAATTTTATTAAGGAATTTGAGCAGTTTGCTGGTAATAAGTATTTAAAGCTGTTTGAACAGTTGAATCTGTAAATACTCTAGCAGTAGCAGAGGGATCATCATCTGTAGGTGCAGGTATATCCATGCCATAAGGAACTAAAGCGGCAGTTACAAAAGTACTTTGTGCGGACTTAATTGCATTGCAATCATCAAGAAGAATAGTTTTATCTTTTCCATCTTTAATCCAATAGCAGAAAAAAGCACCACCAAAGATACCTAAACAAAAACATAAAAATGCCGTTAAACTGTTATCCATTATTTTCTCCCAAAATTAACTTCGTTCCATATTCTCTCATGACACCAATAAATGAATGGTTTTAGGATCATTTCTGTTGCCCCAATACTTAAAGATATTAGTATTTGACTTGTAATTAAATAAGAAATGGTAATAGTAGTCAATGTGCCACAAACCCTATAACTATAAGCCTTAACAATACTGCGAACAATGCTTTCATTCAATTCCCATTTCCTTACGGATTTTGGTTGCGCTAATATTGGTTACTTCTTTGTCAAATTCTTCTTTTTCAATTTTATACCCAACATCTCTACCATAAGTGATATTAACGATATTGGGGACAATTTGAATTTCATATTGTCCTTGATAAAGAGGATCTAAATCCCGCTTAATTAGCTCTTTTACTTGGTTTATAGCAAAAGGGTTTGACCCCTGCCATCCCTGACAATCCCTTATCTGAATAACTACTTGCCCTGTTTTAGCTATAGACCTTTCAAATAAGGCTCTATGACCTTTGTGCCAAGGTTGCCATCTTCCAAGCATTTGTACAGTTTCTTTTTGCCAATTAAATGTAGGGCGGTAGCAATTGTCAATTATATGGTTGCCAATAAATTCTGCCCATTTTTCACAATTTTGTTCAGTTACCCTAAAATCATATACTTCTGGGGGTATAAACGCTTTATTAGTGTCCTCAAAACGACCAGCATCTATCGTATCCATCCAAATAGTCCAATCAGCTTTAAAGTTATTTCTCATCTCTACTAAAGGGGCTACAAAATCGCAAATAACATATTCACCGCCCGCTTTAAGTGCAAACTCAGCCATCCTTAAACTTTGTCTAATTCTGCCTTCATTACTAAAATCCCAGTCGTTATAAGACTTACGAACCTCATCTGCATTAAACCAAGTTACTTTGCAGTCAAAGCCCCCAATATGCTCGTTTAATGCTCTGGCATAAGAGATTTGTCCATTTTGCTCAAGATAGCGTTTGAGTGCTTTGGCTAAATAGGTTTTTCCCGACCCCGGTAAACCCATAATGAGAATTTTCTTCAATTAGTTCATACCCCCAATAATTAAGTAAATGTTCTTGTGGTGCAAAAAATTCATTGATGCTAGAAATGATGTTTGGTACATCATCTATTAAACTCTGAATACGCATTTGACTATCATCTTTAATCTCAACAACTTTACTGCCTTTAACCATCAATTCCTGCGATTTAAAGTCAATGTATTTTAAATCAGGAATCCATTTAGCCATTTCATTTCGATGCCATTCAGGGCGAGCAATGAAATCTTCATAAGTCATTACATAGGCTTTATCGCCTAAGTATTTACGATTCTCAATTTGCAATTCCATTACCTTTAGTACATGAAAGCAAATTTCTCCTAATTGGCGAATTGGATCAAGCCCATAAGGAGCTTTTCGCATGATTGATGCTACATACGCATAGGGATTGCGAACTGACAAAATCCAATGAGCATTAAAGTGAGGTTGCATTAATGGAATTCGTAATACGTCAGAAGGCGTTTTCTGCATTTGAATTGTTGCATAAGGATTAGTGTTAAACCAATTTTCTTCCCAAATTTGCTTAATTAAATTCCAATCATATTTTTTTGGATTAGTAAATACATGAAGCATATTAGCTTCGATAGAATGAGGCGAAAGAGAAATATTTTTATAACCTCTAAAAGCCAATCCATTTCCTTCTACAAAATCATCTTTTCCATATTGTTTATTACGAGTAAGCGGTACTACACTAGGCACAGTTTCTAATAAGCTGTGCATTAATGTACTTCCGCAAAAATTCGGAATAGCAAGAAAAAGATACATTACAAAGGTTTAGTAGGCATTTCAATATTTGGAAAACCTTTTTGCAATGGTAAATCCCTTAATGCTTGACGATAGGTTGCCCAGATAGCCTTATCCACATTGGCATCAGGCAATTGCGACCAATCTGATTGGCGCAGTAATCCATTTCTTTTTGCTCTTGCTTGAGTTGCAATAATTGAATCAGGCAATGAGGTGACTAAGGATTGAATACTTGCAGAATTACTCGCTGTATCTGATCCCTGTTGCACTCCAACATTATTTGCATAAGTAGTTAGCAAAGAAACTAAAGCATCGCCTTCAGGATAAAGACCATCCACAATAGGTAATGAAAAATTGATTTGCTTTCCATTGACTAATAGAGTGATGTTGCTGTTTGCAGAATTAAAGCCCACGATTTGATAAGTCATATTTTTTCCTAGTTAAGAAATGCCACCATAAGTTCTGGTGAGTGATGTTGTTCCGTTAATAGTTTTACCATTCAGGTTGATTGCTTTTCCATGACCACCGCCAGCACTTCCAAATGAATTTCCTACTCCACCTTTGTGTCCTGAAGCACCACCACCACCACCGCCTCCACCACCACCGCCTCTTGAACTATCATCTGCTGGTGCACCACCATTACTTCCTAAAGCACCACCAGCCCCTCCGTAATAGGTTTGATGACCACCACCTTTTCCGCCATGTCCATGATTAGTGCCATTTACTGCCCCTCTATTTGGGGTAGATTGACCATTGCCAGCACCTCCAATTCCTACTGATGATCCACCACCACCACCTCCACCACCACCACCACTTTGAGTGCCACAAGCACCCCCCCCACCACCACCACCACCTGAGTAAACATAGCCACTAGAATTAGTAAAAGTAGCAATGCTCCATTGCAGATTTATTGCCGCACCACTAGCAGTACCAACCCAACCAGTTTGATGAGAAGGAGTACCGCCACGACCACCAGTACCACCTTTACCCGCTATGTATCCATTATTAGTTATATTGATTACATCGCCAGTAGCCCAACCTGAGCCAGTATCCATTGCATAAGTGGAAGTTGAAGTAGAACCAACTACAACTCCAGAATTAATAGTTAAATTTACAGTAGTTTTTCCTGCGCTATATCCAGTAGCAGAAGATTTAATATTGTAATTTTTAGTATTAGAGGCAATAGTAAGATTGATGGTTACTAAGTTAGATTTACCATAAAAATTAGTGGGAATAATAATTGCGCCACTAGGAACACCAGCTAAAGTTCTAACTGCTGAATCATTTAAGCTGATTTGAGTAGTTGCACCTAATCCTAATTCCAAAGCAATAGATTGCCCTGTAGTAGAACCCGCTAAACTTATTTGCCCGCTTGCATTTAATGTCATATCTTACCCATTAATTTCTTGTACAAAATTCAAAATAAGATCATCTAAAAATTCTTTATCTTTAGAAGTAAAAGTAATAATTTTTCCATCTTTCTGTATTGATGGAATATTTTTCCATTCTTTTTTTAGGGTATAAGAGCTTTCTAAAGAATGATTTTCTTTACCATTAGCATATTCGCTTTTAACTACTGAGCCATCTAAGGAAAAATGTAGCCCTTCATATTCACCTTTAGTTACGATGATATGAGGAATTATGTCTTTATAAAAATAGATATAATCTTTTCCAGCTTGCATTATGGTGTTCCGTATGCAGTAATGTTACTAAGTGCAATAAAGTTACCAGAGCTATCCATTGAAGCAATAGTAGTAGAACCATATTTAAATATTAGCTTACCACCAGATTCAGTAATTGAATAACTACTTAATCCTAATACGCCACTATAACCAGAATATCCTGATGCACCAGAATAGCCACTAACAGAAATACCATTAGTTCCATTTATTCCGCTAATACCGCTAAATCCACTAAATCCGCTTGTACCAGAATCTCCAGAAAAACCGCTTATTCCGTTAAATCCTGAATAACCAGATATTCCTGAACCGCTATAGCCTGAAACACCTGATCCGCTATAACCACTTATACCAGATCCCGAATATCCAGAAATACCTGAATAACCTGAAATACCTGAATAACCTGAAATTCCACTACCACTATAGCCAGAAATTCCACTACCAGAATAACCAGAAATACCGCTGTAACCTGAATAACCTGATTTTCCTGAATAGCCAGAATATCCTACAAATTGTCCAATATCAACCCAAGATGTTCCATTCCAAACCCAAAGGTCACCTGTATCTGATGTTACATAAGCATCATTAATTGTATTTCCTGTAGGTGGCAAATCGGCTGAATTTGCAACTGTGCCTTTAATAACAATAGCCGCCCCAGTCAAACCACTATAACCAGAATAACCACTTATGCCTGATCCAGAATACCCAGAAATGCCTGATCCTGAATATCCAGATAATCCGCTATATCCAGAATAACCTGATGCGCCAGAGCCACCCGAAAATCCAAGTCCAGAGTATCCAGAATAGCCCGATGCACCAGACCCGCCAGAAAATCCAAGTCCAGAGTATCCAGATTTTCCTGAATAGCCACTTATGCCGCTACCACTATAGCCAGAATATCCAGAATATCCAGAAGTTTGAAAAGCAGGGTATGTTCCACCTAAATAAACTGTAGTTCCACCTAAAGTAATTCCAGTAGCAAAATTATCATCTAATTCTGATAAAGGAATTGGTGATGTAGCAGAAGCAAAAGTATACGGAACTGACATAAATATTTCCTTTAAACAGGAGTGTACCAATCAATAGGATTGCTAAAATTATTTATCCATCCAACAGGAACACTAGTATCATTTTCCCAAGAAACTATCCCTGTAGAAATAACTACTATGTAGTTATATTGAAATGGAAGATTTAATACTTTAGATTCCAAAGCTGAAGCAAAAATAGGGGCAATAGCATAATTAGGTATTGTAATAGTTATAGTATTATTTGAACTATAAACAACGCTAATTTTATAAGTTTCATCTATAGGAAAATCAATTCCGTCAATACCAAACAAAAATCTTTTAACTCTACGCTTTAACCATTGTGTAGTGTATTGAAAGCCATCACCTTTATAAAAATTCCAAGTCAAAATACGCTTAAAAACATCATCATCAACAATATAATAGCTATTTGTGCCAGTTGTTATATTTTGCGTATAAGCTGTAGTGTCATAAGGAACTGTGTCATATACACCTAAAGGTGAAAATTGAGCAGGAGAGCCAAGGCTAGGTCTAGTTACACCATAAATGGCATAAGCTGTCCAATCCAATAAAGGAGCTATTTGCTTTGTATAAATAGGCAAATTTAAGTTATTAGTGGCATCCAGCCTAGTTTGGGAAGTATTGTTATAAGCAGTAAAAAAAGCCTGTAAATCTTCGTTATACGGATCTTTTGTATATTGCTGATAAAGGTAAGCTGGAAGCACTTGTGTAAGCATATTAGCCTTGTACTACTGATACCAATGAAGCATTAGTAGAAAAATAGCTTTCAGGATCACCATAAATTAATAAAGTTCCAGAAGTTGGAGCAGTATCTATTCCATTAATTGCCACTACATAGTTAATTTTAGATACTTGGCTAGCTGGAATAATAGGTTCTACTGCATTTTGAAAAGCATCTTGCAATTCATAAGTGTTAATTGGAACGCCTACAGGGATACTATTAATATAATCAACAATAGCTGGAGTTGTTAATTGAGCTACAGCCGTTGGGGATATTAAATTAGCAGAAATAGTGTTCCAAGTAATTACTATTTGAACAGTTTGAGCAGGGGGGTTTACAAAAGTAATATCGTAAATATCTGGATAATCATCAATAGAAACAGTTATATTGCGTAAATTAGGCGTTACAACGCCGCCACTTACATAAGAATGACCTACAGTCGTTACCCCTAAACTAAAGGATTTTTCATCAATAACAGTAATTGTGTAATCATTATTAAACCAAGTTGGATCTACACCAGCTATGGTTATTACTTGTCCAGTTGCATAACCATGATTTAAATCGGTAGTAACAACGCCCGGATTTGCAGTAGTAATAGCAGTAACAGCAAGAGTAGAGCCTACCAAATTAGAAATATCAGGAACGCTATTAAATATGGCGTTACCTACTTCATAAGGATCACCACCACCACAAATAATTTCCCATTGATTTGTAGCTATTAGACGAATAGAAATTAACCTATCTTGTACTCCTAAGACTTTTTGTAATTGAGCTTTGATAAAAGTAGGTACACCTTGACAAGTAACCATACCAGCTTGCATTACTTGAGCTTGATAAGAAGCAATTGTTTGTGCTGTAAGACCGGGCAATCCATCATCAGGATTAATAACAGTAAGGGTAAACCCTGCTGGTACAGAGGTAATAATTTGAGTAACAGTCCCCGCTGGAACAGCCCAAGAACCTTGAACTGTTGCTAAACAGTAAAGTGGAGAAGTTTGCCCAGAAGTTGCAACAATTCCCCCATCCTGAACTGTATATTGGTAGCTACCATCAGATACAGTAAATCCAATAGGAATAACAAAACCAGCAATACCTGTAAAAACAACATAAACGGAAGTATTAGAGCCTTGACCTTGTTCGACACCATAGACTTGCCCCAATTGATAAAGAATTGAAGGGTTGGCAGTTGCAGGGCTAATAGAGTTAACCAAATCTACAAAAGCTTGATCTTGTATATACACCGCACCAGCCGCCGTTGAAGCCATATCTTCTACCAAAGAACCGGGTAAATTGGCTGTAAGACCGGGTGCTAATACAGTTGCCGCCGCAATCTCAGCATTTAACAAATCTGTTGGCGAAGCTGGTATTGCCCCAGCAGTAGTTATTTGAGCCATGTAGTATCCTAAGTAGCAACTGTTGTGCTAATTGTAGTGCCATTAATAAAAATTGCTTTTATATAATATGTAGGATCAATAGAAATTTGGTCTTTAATTACAGTTAATTGCGAAAAATAAGACGCATATTGAGATTGAGTACGATTAACCGCAATATCAGGAGCAATTTGGCTCATAACTGATTGTTGCGCGGGGATGCCATAGTTCCCGTAAATAGGGCTTTCGCCCTGATTTAAGCGTAAAGTTTGAGCTAAAGTTGCAAGCCAAATATACCCTGTTTCGGTAACTTCTACCCATTGTTGGGTATTTGGATCTACGCCATAAGTTCTCATGTTGGTGTTCCTGTAGTTCCACCACCAGTTTGTACGCCACCATGAGTATGCGTACTTCCGACAGCTTTTCCATTGTTGGTAAGCGTACCTGTACTGTCGTAATTACCAGTTTGTTGAATATCGCCAGTAATTTGCATAGTAGCGCCAGTTCCGCCTGTTATACGGAATCCATTATCGCCAGTAATTGACCCATGAACAAGTAAGTTTCCATACATTGTGATTCCAGTATCATTAATAATTACCTGTGTACTTCCTCTAACAACTGTTACTCCAGTAGGAGTTAAAGTAATAACGCAATTATTTCCTGTATCTCTGATTACTGCGCCATTTGGGGCATTAATATTGACCGCATTAGGGTCTACAGACTCCCAATTTTTATTGCCAATAGGAACAAACACCAACCCGCCTAAATTAGAGGGTTTTCCTAGTGGTGCTTTTCCTTGCCCAAGCCCTGAAATCCCCCCTAATCGAACATCAGCGGAGATACAAATCCCAAAATCGCCAACTTGTACAGGTATCCGTACATAAGTCGATTCGGCAATTGGACAAGTAACTGGCGCAAAAGTTTGATTCCCAGCTTTAATTTCAAAGTTTACAGTTACGATTGCGCCGTTTACTTCAGTTACGCGGCAAGGCAAAATCTGACCTAGCCCATTATTAGCCGTTTTAATGTTTGAATTAACAAACTCATTAATCGTTCTGGCAAAAGGTCTTTTTTGTCCGTAGCTCACGATGCTCTACCCGGTATGACACATTCAATAATCGTACACCAAGAGTTGCCGTCAGGTTGACGACTTGAACCTACATGGCGAACTGAATTAACCGAAAACTGTCCGTTAAAGCTAATATCATACCTAACTTGAGCATAACTTCCAGCAGTATTTATAACAGGTAATCCTCTAGGAAAAGACACTAGAGTTCCTACATCTAAATCGGCTCTCATCACCAATTTTGCTTGGACTGTATAAGTATTGATCCAAGTAAGGTTGCCAATAATATCGGTAAAGTCTATTTTTACTATTTCTGCTGGTGGCGTAGTTCCGTCATAAAGTAAAAAGCCCGATGAAGTTGAAGCAATACCGACACCTTGATAGTCTTTGGCGGGGTTAATTTGCTTACTTACTTCGTTAATATATTGCGAAAAAGCGTATAAATTATCATATTGTCCTACTTGATCTTCGGTATACCTTAATTCAGGGCTAATAGTGCCAAGAACGGGTACACCTTTATACGCGGTATTTAATGTTAAGGTAATAGCGTCTTGTAAATTTTGAACTTTAAGCCAGTTACAAGTTAAATTAATATCTTCATTTGGGATATAGTTAGCGGCGGAAACGATTAAATCTAAGCTAGTTTGATTTCCTTGCCAATTTCCAAAGGCTTGAAAAATAGACCCATCAATAACTAACCCCGCTTGTTTAGGTTTAGCGTATGGAAGTCCTTTAGACATACCAACATAAACTTTAATACCGCAATAATTTGTGCCAAAAGGGTTTAAATTAAATGCTTGTTGTAAATCAGCAAAATTAACCCCACTAATTTTTATGTACCCATTTTGAGTTGGTTGATGATACCAACCTTGAAATAAGTCTAAATCTACCTGTAATGCCGAGCCATTAGCAAAACCAGCCGAAGTTAAGCTAGTAAAGGTAATTGGCTTAAAATTTGCCGCGTTTTTACCGGGTAAAGGCACAGGCGGCGTAATAACAATTGTGTAATAGCGCATTTAAGGAGTTATCACAAAAGAGTTACTACTGGCTCTATAGACTAATTTAGAGGTTATGAAATAGCCATATATCAAATCAATATCAAAATCATCGGGTGAGCCTATCAAGGGGTTGGTAACAACCAAAGTCCCTGCGGTGTTATATATATTAATGTAATACCTTGGGGAGTACCTATTCCAAGTAATTATCGCGGTGTGTGGTTGTGTATCTAAAGTGCAATTAAATTGAAAATTAGCATTAATAGCAGGACTAAATTGTATTGAGGTTGGCATTATGTTGACCATCCTAATGCTGGATCATAAGTAGGGGAAATTAAAGAAGAATTTGTCCAGCTAGTAGATGAAGCTAATTGCTGGGTTGAATTTTCAAGTAAAGTTCCTAAAACCGATTGCGCGGCGCTGGCGGTAATTAAAGGTTGGGTAAAGTCCCATTGAAATATAAATTGAACTTGCTTTTCTGAAGGGCTTGAAATATCCCTTAAAGATGTTAATAGACAATTTGTATAGGTAAATGCTGGGGTAATAACAGTAAAACTACCGCCACTCAATATGTGCTGATCTAAAGTATATTTAAGCGCGCTTAGAATAGCTTGTTTTAATACATACCCACCACCATTTTGTGCAGGGCAAATCATTTGTAAGCTAATCTTTAATGGTTGTTGAACAACCGCATTAGCCGCCGTTTGAAAACTGGCAAAAGGGTATTCCGCTATTTGCCATTCTTCTAAAGTACCGCCGGGTAATGGTCTATATTGGGCAAAGAACTGCCCACCTGTCCAACCGGGTAAATCTAAAATTTCAGTTACCGCGGTAATAGGAAGATACCCGCCAATACCTTGTGCAATTCCGTTTTGCAGAATAATAGGTGAAACCTGATACGCCGCTTCAAAAACTGTTTTTCCTATCGAACTCATTGAGCTACCCCCGGTAACGCTTGAACAGTAGTATTGGCGTTGCCGCCTGTGCTATTAAATACCTTAACATTAATACTATTGGCAATGTCCATGCGAGTTTTATAATCTTTATCTCTATTGGCTTCGGCTGGTCTTTCATACGATAGCCCTGCTCTTACAGCTTCATCAATGCTTTTAGCTTTTTGGAATTGAGCTAATGCGTTTTGTTCTTTATGCGTTAATTCATAAACCACAAAATCCAATTGCTCTTGCAAAGTGCTATTTTTAATTGAATGACCATATTTGGCTTCAAAATCTGCTTGACGATCAGGATGCCATTGACCGATTCCATAAGCTTTTCCGCTATCGCCTATTGCGTTAGGGTTTAGCCCGCTTTCGGCTTGCAAATTGGCTACCATGCCTGTTGCTTGTACTTGGTTAAATCCTTGCGACATAAAATATCGCAAAGCTTCATTTGTTTGATGCCCGCCTCTAAAAAGATTTTCGCCAGCTATAGTAAGTCCTCGTTTAACATCAGGCACTTTGCCAACAATAGTCCCTATAAATGCGGCTATGTCTTTTAAACCTTCAAAGAAATCGGCTATAGCTTGCTTACCTTCAGGGCTACTAAGGTAGGCGGTAAAATCGGTAATAGCTTCTTTAAATTGCTTGCTACTTAAAAAGTCGTCAATTGCTCCTGCAACGGCTTTAGTTAATTTTTGTAGTTCGGGCGTTAAATCTGCTAAATTTTTAATAATAGAAGTTTCAATCGTATTACCCGCTTTTTTTAATTCATACCAAAAATCTTGCCATGCTTTACTGTTTGAATCAGATACTTTTAGATCGTCACTATATTTTTTAAATTGGGCATCTAATTCATTTAGCTCTTTGGCGGTCATATTCGCGCCTCGTCTTAAATCTTCTAAACTAAATATTTTAGTAAGCCCTAAAGCTTCTGCAAATTGAGGGTTTTGACCAAACTGTTTAAATTGCTGAATTGCGCTTCTATAAACTGTACCTAGTTGATCCGCAGGATTTTGACCTGTTTGCCCTCCAAGACGAGCTAATATTTGTTTGCTTGCAGGGTCATTTTGAATATTAGCGATATTAGATAAAGCTGATTCAGGGTTAAAAACCCTGCCATAAGCTAAATTTGCGCTTCTTAGCTGTCCTGTGGATATACCTAACCCTAGTGCTTGTCGGCGATAATCGGAAGCCGAGGAAGCTATACCCCCAAGTCCAAAACCACTACCAATAGCACCAAAAGCTACCCATTTAGCCGCTGATAGCGCGGCAGAAGCCATATTACGCGCGATATTGCCTGTACTA
>Ga0209083_1002392_pt1 | contig 17969 bp, 10 predicted proteins | sample AM7aDNAmetaG_FD_184132 | JGI IMG/M metagenome (GOLD analysis project Ga0209083, IMG submission 184132) | Freshwater microbial communities from Finland to study Microbial Dark Matter (Phase II) - AM7a DNA metaG (SPAdes) (version 3) | ecosystem: Environmental > Aquatic > Freshwater > Lake ...
AATACTGCCTAAACCTTCTCTGGGCGCGAGCTGTCCCAACTGACGGCTTTTTGTGGCGCATTGGTTTTCCGCTCCCATGGGCGGCGCGGCGTGACGCTGGCGGCGGTCAGCTTCTCAGTGTCGACTTTCAACCAAACAGCATCTTCGCCGAGGAGCGTTTCCAATTCGTCCACCAACGCCTGATCCGGCGTGATTGAAAATTGTTCGTGGGCTTCAAGAAAAACCAGTTTTCCTTCCGGATACATAAAACAAAACATCACCGGTACTGTACCGGCATGCGCCCGAAGAATGGTTTGGATCTGGCGTAAAATCGCTTCGTTGGCGGCTGTGGTTGTGAGCCGGATGTGTACCGCTTTCGTAAACCGTTTGGGAACATCCGTCAGCGGGATAATCTGATCGGCGTAAACCTTGGGCTTGTCTTCCCGGAGATTAACGGCGCCGGTCACAAAAACGGCGGTATCGGCCTTCAGCGTCCCACCGCATTTGGCGTAGGCCTCTGGGAAAACGAGCACTTCCACCACCCCGTCGAGATCTTCGAGAGTGAGGATCGCCATCGGCTTGCCTTGCTTGGTCAGTTTCGGCACCAATTTACTGACAATCCCGCCGAGGCGCGTGGCTTGGCCGTCCTGCAATTGGGCCAGGTGCGTGGTGGACGCGAGCTCATACCGCCGAAGGATGTCGGCATATTGAGTCAGCGGATGGCCGGTCACATAAAAGCCGAGCAACTCCTTTTCAAACGCCAACAAATCACTCTGGGCCCACACCTCCGCGGCGGGCTGGCCGGCGGTTTGTTTCCGGGCATTCACCGGCGCCACATCGAACAGCGCGCTCTGCCCGCGTTCCCGGTCATGTTGCGCTGCTGCCGCCCGGTTCAACTGGTAATCCATGTCTGCATAAACTTGCGCCCGGTCCGGATTGAGGGCGTCAAATGCGCCACATTTGATCAGGCATTCAATCACTTTCCGATTCACCACCCGGGTATCGATCCGGTCGCAGAAATCAGCCAGCGATTTAAATTTACCGGTCGCTTGCCGGCTGGCAATGATGCTTTGGACAGCGATTTCGCCGACGTTCTTGATGGCGGCCATGCCGAAGCGGATCGCTTGATTGTCAGTGGAACGGGCGTCCCGCCCGTTCTCTGCTCCCGATAAAACGGGCGGGACGCCCGTTCTACTAGCGACAGTAAACCGGACGCCGCTTTCGTTCACGTCGGGCGGCAGAACCTCGATGTGCATGTGCCGGCATTCGTTGATGAAGAGTTGAATCTTGTCAGTATTGGCCAGCTCATTCGATAACGACGCCGCCATAAACTCGACCGGGTAATTTGCCTTCAGGTAGGCGGTCTGGTAAGCGACGACGGCATAAGCAGCACTGTGGGATTTATTGAAACCGTAACCGGCAAATTTTGCCAGCGTGTCAAAAATATGCTCGGCTTTCGCCTTCGGAATCTTATGTTTTTCAGCGCATCCCTTGATAAAAGTGGCGCGCTGTTTTTCCATTTCCGAGAGCTTTTTCTTTCCCATGGCCCGGCGCAGCAAATCGGCGCCGCCCAGCGAGTAACCGGCCAGAGCAGCCGTGGCCTGCATTACCTGCTCCTGGTACACAAAAATACCGAAGGTTTCCTTGAGGATGTCCTCCAAGGCCGGGTGGTCGTACTCGACTTTTACCTTGCCGTGTTTGCGAGCAATGTAATCGTCGATGAACTGCATCGGGCCGGGTCGGTACAAGGCAATGAGCGCGTTGATGACTTCAATGGAGTCAATGCCGATGCGCCGGCACAGGTCCCGCATCCCGCCGGATTCAAGCTGGAAGACGCCAATGGTGTTCGCCTTCATCAGCAGATCGAATGTCTTCTGATCCGTCAGCGGAATCTGGCTGATATCGAGCTGCTGGCCGGTCGTCTGTTGGATCAGGTCCAGACAATCTTTAATGACCGTCAACGTCTTCAGCCCGAGAAAGTCCATCTTCAGCACGCCGAGATCGCCAAGCGGATTCATCGAATACTGTGTGACGATATCGGTCTGGTTCGTACCGGTCGTCAGCGGGACCATGTTGGTGAGCGGTTCCCTGCCAATGACCACGCCGGCGGCGTGCGTCGAGGCATTGCGGGCGATCCCTTCCAACGTCTTGCTGAAATTAATAATGCGCTGAACGGTCTCCTCTTTCTGATAGGCCGTTTTCAACTCCGGACTCATTTCAAGCGCCCGAGCCAGCGTCATATTCAGGTCGAGCGGAATCATTTTGGCGATTCGGTCACATTCGTCATAGCTCACTCCCAGAACACGGCCCACATCGCGCACCACCATCTTCGCCCCGAGCGTGCCGAACGTGATGATTTGCGCGACGTGATCGGCACCGTATTTCTGGCGGACGTATTCGATGACTTCCGGCCGCCGGTTGTAGCAGAAGTCCATGTCAATGTCGGGCGGTGATACGCGTTCTGGATTCAAGAATCGCTCGAAGAACAACCCGTAACGGAGGGGATCGATGTCCGTAATTTTAAGGGCATAGGCCACCAGGCTTCCCGCCGCACTGCCCCGCCCTGGTCCAACCGGGATTCCATGGCTTTTTGCGAAGTGGACGAAATCCCACACGATCAGGATGTAGTCGATAAATCCCTGTTTTGTGATTACCGCCAGCTCATCCTCAACGCGCTGGCGCACCTCGGCGGTCGGCGTGCTGCCATATCGGTCCCGCACGCCCACCTCCACCAGGTCCCGGAGATATTTGTCGGGGGAAATGTTGTCGGGCGGGTGATACGCTGGGAAGTGGAGCTTGCCAAACTGAAATTTAAAACTGCATTTCTCCGCGACTTCCAACGTATTCTGAATCGCCGCCGGCACCTCGGCAAACAACGCGTGCATCTCCGCCGGCGTGCGCAGATAGAACTGCTCCGGCTCATAGCGCATCCGTTTCTCATCGCTGACGAGGGTTTGCGTTTGGAGGCAAATCAAACAATCGTGCGCTTCCCAATCCTGCCGTTCGACATAGTGCACGTCGTTGGTCGCCACGAGTGGCATCTTGAATTCTTTGGCCCACTGGATGAGTTGGCGGTTGACCGGCTGTTGGTCGGCAATCCCATGGTCCTGAAGTTCGAGATAAAAATCGCCCGGTGCAAAGATCTGCCGGTAATCATCCAGCGCGGCTTGGGCCTGACCCGGTTGGCCATTGATGATTTTATACGGCACTTCGCCTTTCAAGCAGGCGGTCAAGCCAATCAGGCCTTTGGCATGTTCTGCCAGCAACTGCTTGTCGATCCGCGGCTTGTAGTAAAAACCGTCCAGATGCGCCTTCGTGACCAGCTTGATGAGGTTCTTATAACCGGTCTCGTCTTTGGCCAGCAGAATCAGATGGTAGGCGGCATCGCGGGCACTCGCCGCTTTTTTTTCGGTATGTAATCCGGGCGCAATGTACACCTCGCAGCCGATGATGGGTTTGATGCCTTTTTCGACTGCCGCCTTGAAAAACTCCACTGCGCCGAACATGCCACCATGATCCGTGATGGCGATAGCGGGCATCTGGCAGGCATGCGCCTTGTCAATGACATCCCCGACCCGGCACGCTCCGTCGAGCATGCTGTATTCGGTATGCAAATGCAGGTGTACAAAGTCGGCGTGTTTCATCCAAAAGTCTCGCGCCGGTTACTGTAGAAGTGCCGGCGCCTTCCGGCAAGTCTTTTGGCGGACACCCTCAGACATTGCGAAGCAAATCATCCACACGCTGCTTCACCGCTGCATCCATCTTGATAATGGGCGGCCAGGTCCGGCAGTTGGCTTCCCCCGGCAGCTTGTGCGTGGCATCAATTCCCACCTTGCTCCCGCACCCCGCCACGGGCGTGGCATGATCCAGCACATCCGCCGGCCCCTTGCTAAACACCATGTCGCGCTGCGGATCGACATTGGCACACAGCCGGAACAGGACTTCCTGGGTGTCGTGGACATCGACATCCTCATCCACCACGACAATCATTTTGGTGAACATCATCTGGCCCATCCCCCACAATCCATGCATCACTTTCATTGCGTGATACGGGAATTGTTTGCGGATGGAAACCACCACCAAATTATGAAAGACGCCTTCCGCCGGCAACGCGATATCCACAATTTCCTGAAAGGTCATTTTGAAGACCGGCAGGAAAATCCGCACACTGGCGCTGCCCATGTAAAAGTCTTCCATCGGCGGCCGCCCGACAATGGTGCTTGGATAGACCGCCCCGGGCCGGGCCGCAATCCGTTCAATATGGAATTTGGGATAGGGCTCCGGCAGGGTGTAATAGCCGGTATGATCACCGAATGGACCTTCCATGGCGGTTGGTTCCTGGGGATCCACGTAGCCTTCCAGCACAAAATCCGCATCCGCCGGCACCTGCAAATCGTTCGTCTGGCATTTCACCAGTTCCACGGATTTCTTTCGCAAATAGCCCGCCAGCATGAATTCATCCAGCCCCTCCGGTAAGGGGGCGGTGGCGCAAAATGCAAAGGTCGGGTCGCCGCCCAGCGCGACCGAGACCGGCATCCGCTGCCGCAATTCGCAATACCGGCGCCAATGTCGAGCGCCGGTTTTGTGGAGCTGCCAATGCAAGAAAGTCGTCCGCTCATCCAGCACCTGCATCCGGTACATGCCGACGTTGCGCGCGCCGGTCTCCGGATCGCGTGTGATAACCATCGGTAAAGTGATAAAGCGCCCGGCATCCTGGGGCCAGCATTGCTGGATCGGCAGGGCACTGAGTCCGGGCAACTCTTCGGTCGCCGCCGCCGCACTGCCCCGGCTCGGTTTCGCGTGCCGTAACTCCATTGCGGTTCCCAGCAGGGTGAGCGCTTCTCTGAGGGAGGTGGGCGGTTTGGCGTTGAGAATCCCGTGGAGGTCGGCGGCAATGCTCTCCAGATCGGCGACGCCCAGTGCCAGCGCCATCCGCCGCACGGACCCGTACGCGTTAATGAGCAGCGGGTACTTCGCCCCGTGACAATTCTCGAAGAGGAGCGCCTTCCCGCCACCGGGGGATTTCATCTCGCGATCGGCAATTTCGGTGATTTCAAGAACCGGATCGACGGCAACGCGAATCCGTTTTAATTCGCCGGCCGCCGCCAACTTCGTCACGAACTCGCTCAGGGAACCATAGGCCATGGGGCACTAATAACATAGCGGACCCGGTGCCGCGACCCCTTTTTCCCGCATTTTTCAGTCGTGCGGACGGCCAGAATACGGGCCCATTTGGACACTGCCAGCCAAATGCGCAGCAAACCTGATCTGGCGAGTTTGCTTTTTGTCGGGATCCTTGTATAAGTGCGATTGTTTTATCCCAAGGGACCGGAAACCAATGAAAGACAATAAAGAATTTAGCCAACTGGTTGGCCACTTAAGCAACGCTGTGGAAAAAAACCGCATTATTGAGGCGCGGCGCGCTGCCCGCAAGGCCACCCGGAATAAAATTCTGGGAGCCGTGAGTCTCGGATTGGCCGGCGGATTGTTGGGAGTTGCCTATTACTACCGCGGCCCGCTCAATGACGCGTCCACCAAATTTTTCAGATCCGACGAGCCGGAATATAAAAGCATCCTCAAGCTTTCAGAAGGCGGCACCGCCGATAACTCCGGGACAAACAATTCAACCCTTGACCCCAATAGTCGCAAAGCCAAGCTCAAGAAAGCCATGCAGGCGGCACAAGAACATACCGCGTTGGCGGACGATGTAATCAATTACGACCCCAAGGCAAAGAAGCCTTAGCGGGACTCCGAGTTGACGCGGGGCACACGCGCAGTCGGTTCACCGGCAAACGCCTCTGAACCATCCTCTACCAGTAAATATAATTCGTGAAACGGCGCTGGTCTTTGGCGGGCAACGCCATGACGTCGGGGACGATGAACCGGTTTTCGTTCACGTCCAGCAACACCTTGCCACCGGTGCCAAAGTCCTCGGCCCGGTCATGCCGCCAGGGCATCATGAATTCCTGCCGCCCGCGCTGGGTTTCCACGTCGAAGAATAGCAGGCCAAACTCGTCACGGACTTCGTACACCCGCTGGATGATGTGCTCGTGGTACTGCTTCTTGAGGACGGCCCGGACGAGAGCCTGCGTTGCCTCCGGAAATGCGCTCAGGTCATCAATGACTCCAATTTCGTACACCTTATCTTTTTCGCCGGTATAGCGCATGGAGATGTAGCGATCCGGATACCGGATGGGAAACATCAGCACGGCGAACACCCCCCGGTACATGGGATCCCCCAGGACGGCGCAATGCATCAGCGAAAACGCGCCTTCAAAAATCTTCGTCGTGGCTGGCGTCAACCGGCGCACGCCCGTGCCGGCGAGTCGGCTTACGGCCAGGGGTTGAGTCACAGAATCGCTCATGGATTATCCTTCCAACCGGGTCAGCTCGGTCTGGATGCGGACCAGATTGTGATAGACGCCCTTCAGTTCCAGTAATTGCTCGTGCGAACCGGATTCGACCACCTTGCCATCGTCGATCACGTAGATCACGTCGGAGTTCTTCAACGTCGAAAGCCGGTGGGCAATCGCGATGGTCGTTCGCCCCTTGCATAACGTATAGAGCGCTTTCTGGATTTCCTGTTCCGATTCGGTATCCACCGAGGAGGTGGCTTCGTCGAGGATGAGGATCTTCGGGTCGCACAGCAGCGCGCGCGCAATGCTGATGCGTTGCCGTTCACCGCCGGACAGGCCCGCCCCACGTTCCCCCAGCTTGGTATCGTAGGCGGACGGAGCACGGGCGATGAAATCGTGGGCATTGGCCGACTTCGCCGCATCCATGGCCGCCAGTGGTGCGGCGTCGGGCCGGCCGTAGGTGATGTTGTCCATGATCGTGGCGCGGAAGAGAAACGGCTCCTGCAGCACCAGCGCGACGTGCTGGTGGATGTCATGCTGGGTGATCTTCCGCACATCCTGGCCGTCGATCAAGACCTGCCCTTCCTGCGGGTCGTAGAACCGGCAGATGAGATTGACCAGCGTGGTCTTGCCGGAGCCGCTCTTGCCGACGATTCCAACGAACTGGCCCGGCTGGATCTTGATGCTCACGTTCTTGAGTACTGGGCTGTACGGGTCGTAGCCGAAAGTCACATTGCGGAGTTCGATGGCGCCCTGCACGTCCGGCATGGGTATAGCATTGGGATCGTCGGCGATGCCAACATTAGAGTCGAGCACCTCAAACACGCGCTGGCCGGCGGACAGGAACCCGGTCAGCCAGTTGGAGAACATGCTCATGGCCGAGATCGGCCCGTAGAACATCCCCATGTAACCAAAAAATGCCATCAATGTGCCGAGCGTCAGGTTCCCTGCCAACACCCGGTGACCGCCCGCGTACCAGATGATCAAGCCACCGAGGCCGAAGACGAATCCCATGATCGGTCCAAAGGTCGCCGCGCTCATCTCCACCGACCGGCGCGCGTCCTGCATGTACCGGGCCGAGTCGCTGAAGCGTTGCTGTTCGCGGTTTTCCTGGCCGAACAATTTCACCAGCCGGATCCCCTGCAACAGGCCGGTGAGCAATTGCGACATCTTCGATTGGCTGTCCCAAAGCCGGTAGTATTGGGGATAAATGTATTTCCAGAAAAACATCGTCCCAATGACCACGAACGGCACCGGCAGCAGCACCAGTAACGCCAGATGCCAGTTCATCATGAACAACACGGCCCCAATCCCGAGCACCCGGAGCACGTTCAGCAGGAAACCTTCCGATACCTGCGACACGAAGCCTTGAAAATAATCCACATCCCACAGCACCCGGCTCATCAGGCTGCCGGCGGAATGCCGGTCATAGTAGTCCACGCTCAAACTCATCAGCTTCGCCTGCAGCCGCTCCCGCAATTCCTTGGTAATCCGAGTGCCGATAAAGCTGCTGGTGCGCCCGATGAAGACGTTCAAGCAGTTCCGGCCCAGCGACGCACCCACCAATCCCAGCAGGATCAGCGACAGCCAATCGATGTGTTCCTTCTTGAGGAGCACCTTGTCCACAAGGATAGCTGTCAGATACGGCGGCACGAGATCCAGACCGACTCCGACCACCATCATGGTCAGGAGGAGGAGGATATACCGCCGGTACGGCTTCATCATGCTGAGCAGGCGGAAGAATATATTGCGGCCACCCGCACACCGCGGACAGACCGCCCGCCGCGCCGGCAGGTGCAGTCCGCACTTCGGACAAACCAACTCGCTGGGAGACGTCAGCGCTTCCGCGTTCAGCGGTTTCCCCTCCACCAATCGCTCGATTTCCGCGCGCACCCGGCCGAACATCTCACGCTGGGCGTTGCTATACCGCACCACATCGACATAGACGCCGTCGATTAGAAATTGGAGAAAGGCGCTGCCCACCGTGTGGAAGGTCCGCACCTTCTCCACGTCCTTGAGCAAAAACGGTCCAATGACCGGCGCCGTCGCTGGATCGCCGGTGGGGATGGCGAAAACTTTCGCGGTTGTGACAATCACCCAGACGGAGTGGGCTGTGCCGTCGCTGGCCAGATCGCTGCACACACTAAACAGACATTGATCGGCACCGAGATTATGCACCTCAGGTCGGGCCCGTAATTCGGCCGGGGCTTGCCCCAACAGCAAATCCTTGTTTGTCATCGTTAGGTGGTAAGCATATGGGCGACGCCACCGGCGTCTGCAAGAAAATTATTTATTCCGATGATTCACGTCTACCGGTCGCGCCCGGAAGGGCGCTCCTACCGGCCAAGGCGGTGGAATGGCGGCAGTGCCGAGATGCGTCCGCGACAGCCCACCGACTTCAACGGGATGAACAAGAATCACAGCACAACGTGGACAAGAGGCAGGGATCATTCCGGCCGGCAATGCCAATCAGGCGCCGGTCTGCTGCGAGCGGCAGACCGGCGCTGATTCAGACAATCGGTTACTTGTTAACGGCTTCGAAGTACTTCAGCGAGCCCTTCGGTTCCGGCTTCATGGTCTTGTCGCCGGGATGCCAGTTGGCCGGGCAAACTTCACCGTTCTTCTCGAAGAACTGCAGCGCGTCAAGGATCCGGATGGCTTCATCGACATTGCGGCCGAGCGGCAAGTCGTTCACGAGCGCATGGCGAACCACGCCCTGCTGGTCAATGATGAACAGGCCGCGCAAAGCAACAGCGCCGTTGGCCGTCAGCACGCCGTAGCTGGCGGCAATCTGTTTGGTGAGATCCGAAACGAGCGGGTAATCGAGACCGCCGAGACCGCCCGCTTTGCGGGGCGTATTGATCCACGCGAGGTGCGTGTATTGGCTGTCCACGCTGACACCTAAAATTTCAGCGTTGCGTTTCTTGAATTCGTCCACTTTATCGTTGAAAGCGATGATTTCGGTCGGGCAGACGAACGTGAAGTCCAGCGGGTAGAAATACAGGACGACGTATTTCTTGCCTTTGTAATCGCTGAGGCTGATGTCTTTGAACTGGCCATTCACGACTGCAGTGGCTTTGAAGTCGGGGGCCGCTTTTTGAACGAGTGTGCTCATGGTTGGTTTCCTTAAGATTGTTGGTTTAGTGGGCTGAACTGTAGCACAGGAACAGCATTTCGCAAGTAACGGGCTTCATCTGGAGGGCGAGCCTCCCGGCGAGCCGTTCGCTGGATAAATTAGACCCTCGGCTCGGCCGGAGCCTCGCCCTCCCCCCGGCCCAAACCCCCTCACCAATTTCGTCTTTCATCCTGCTCCCGTCATTCATATACTCCCACCATGTCAGTTCAAAATTGCATCATCAAGGTGCAGAAGCGCAACCGGGCATTGGTGACCTTTGACGAGCACGCCATTTTCCATGCCATCATGCGCGCAGCCGAATCCATTGGCGGCCTCCAGCAGGATTACCTGCCCGGCGTCAACGACAAGCTTTTTGACGCGTATGCACTGGACGAAAAAGTCGCCGAGTTCCTGACCGATGCCGTGGTCATCTGCCTGAATTCCGATCCGCATCACCATATCGCCAACTTTCCGCCCACCATCGAAACGATCCAGGACCTCGTCATCCATGTCCTGCGCAGCTACGGATTTCAGAACACCGCCGACGCCTATGAATGTTACCGGTGGGGCCGCCACTGGTTGCGTGAAGGCGCCATCACCGATACACAATTTGTCGGCAACGGTTTCCCCCGCAAGCGCATGGAAAAAACGCTCGAATGGAACCGCCACCACGGCTGCGATACCGTGGCCGGATTAAATGCAGTGGTCCGCGGCGGCAAGCTACGGCCGCTCATCGAGGCGACACTGGCCCAGTACGAAGCCACTCTCGACGAAGCGGCAAAAAAAGTGATCGCCCGACTCAACGCCGGCGATCGAATCCGCATGCTGTGGATCAGCGGTCCAAGCGCTTCCGGGAAGACCACCACCACCGTCAAACTGACCCAGCGCCTTGAAAAACAGGGACTCCGCTTTTTGATGCTCAATCTCGATGATTATTTCTGGGCACTCATTGAGCATCCAACCGACTGGATCAACGACCGTAATTTTGAAACCCCCGAAGCGCTCGACATCCAGTTGCTCAATCAGCACCTGAAAGATTTGCTCGACGGCAAGACCATTGATAAGCCGGTCTATAGTTTCAAGGAAGGCCGGCGCCTCGCCACCAAGCCGGTCAAACTCGAATCTGACCAGATCCTCCTGCTCGATTGCCTCCACGGATTTTATCCGCCGATCACCGAGGGCATTGATCCCAGCTTCCAATTCCGCGTCTACATCGAAACCCTCAATGTCCTCCTCGAAGGGGATGGCACCAGTCGGCGCCTGACCAAGTTCCCGGACATTCGGCTGATTCGCCGGATGCTGCGCGACGTCCAGCACCGCAACCATAGCGCGCTCTCGACCCTCCTGCATTGGCACTACGTCCGCTGGGGCGAACTCTTCTCCATCATCCCGCTGATGGGACAAGCCGATCACGTGGTCAATGCTGGCTCGCCGTTTGATTTGCCGATCTTAAAACCATTTTTCACCGGCCCGAGCGGCCACTGGCCGACTCCGGACGCCGTGAATCAATACCGGGGATTCCTCGACGCCCAGATCCGGTATCGCCGCATTACAAACCTGCTCGAATCGGTCGCCGGCGTCACCCACGACCAGATCGCCAGCCTGATTCCGGGCGATGCCGTCATCCGCGAATTCATCGGCGGCAGCACCATCAAAATCCCCCACAACGAATGAACAAACAAGCCAAACTCATTAGCGGACTAACCCAGGCCTGGCGCGACGAAAATGCCAGCGCGCGCAATTACCGGGCGTTGGCCGAACGCGAACCAAACCCGGATCGCAAAGCGATTTTATTGCGGCTGGCAGAAGCCGAAGTCAAACACGCCACGAATTGGCAGGTGCGGTTGAAGGAGCTCGGCGCCGATCCCGGCGTTTATCAGGAATCCACTGGCGACCGGACGCGCCGGTGGCTGCTGGTCCAAAGCGGCACCGAAAGCGCCGTGGTCAAGTTGGAAGCCATGGAGAAAGAGGCCGACGCGTTGTATGATGATTTGCTCAACGTGGCCACTGGCCATGATCGCGAGCAGATCGCGGACGCGCAGCGCGAGGAGGAAGCCCACGCCAAAGTGCTGAACGATATGACCGGCGCCTTCTCGCCCACCCAACGCAAGCTCGACCGGTTGCTCGGCCGCGAGAAATGGCACGTCACAGCCGGCGGCTGGATTGGCCAGGCGATTTACGGCGCCAACGATGGCCTCGGCGCCGCCTTTGGCGTCGTTAGCGGCGTGGCGGGCGCAACGGACGTGAGTGCAAATGCGAAATATGTATTGATTGCCGGCGTCACGACGGCGATTGCGTCGGCGTTGTCCATGGGCAGCGGCGCGTATCTCGCCACCAAATCGGAGCGCGAAGTTTACGAGGCCGAGATCGAGCGCGAACGCCGCGAGATCGCCGAAAATCCTCAGGAAGAGCTGGAGGAGATGGAATTGTTTTACCAGCTCAAAGGTTTTTCGGCGGAAGAAGCAAAAACGATGGCCGCCAAACTGGCTGAGCAACCCGAGCATTTTCTCACGACGCTGACGCACGAGGAACTGGGGCTATCGGAACGGTCGTTTCCGAATCCGTGGCGTGCGGCGAGCAGTGCCATGGCGAGCACGGCGGTAGGCGCATTCATCCCGGTGTTGCCATTTTTCTTCATGCACGGCACGCCAGCCTTGATCGCGTCGTTCATCATCAGCACGGCCGCGCATTTTGGAGTGGGTGCGGCCAAAGTGATTGTGACGGGCCGATCGTGGTTCAAGAGCGGGATGGAAATGACATTTGTTGGACTCGGGGAAGCGGTCATTACCTATGGGATTGGGTTGTTGATCGCGAAGGCCCGGTAATGCAGCTTGACGAAGTCGCCGGTGGCACCTATGGTGTAAAAAGATTTGACTGCGGGGTGGAGCAGCCCGGTAGCTCGTCAGGCTCATAACCTGAAGGTCGTGGGTTCAAATCCCACCCCCGCTACCAACTAGAACGGGCCTGAAAGCAATTTCAGGCCTGTTTTTATTGGGTAAAATGCACTTCGCTCGGATCGCCACTGGTTTGATGAAACACCCCGGACATCTTGAAACCAGACGGACAAAAACCAACAAAACCACCAACGAGTTCTGGGGCGCTAATACACGCCAACCTGCCATCGTGATCACCGCGCTTCTTTGGCTAGGCGCTATTCTGATTCTTTTTTTGGACACACCCATCATAGCGCCCACATGTCCACGTTGCCTTACACAAACCTTACGGCGTTGTTGTGGTAGGAGTTACGACCGCTCGTTTGAATGAACGTCTAAACTGGGTACCTGTGGTGTTGGTTGAGTCTGATTTTGAGGCAAGGCCTTTAGGTAAACCCGAGGGTAGCGCTCTCGTTCAAGGGGAGTCCGTATACGACGCTTCGTTCCCATACGATGCTTCCTGATAGGTGCCTCGGGTTGGATCTCTGCGGGGATCGGCAGGGCATAGCGGCCGTGCTTCCAAAGCGAGTTAGTCGACCCTCGGGCGTAAAAGCCTGCGCACCGCCTGGAACAGCACCTCTGCAACCCGCCCCGCCCCGTTCGATGTGGGTTAAAATTGCACTTGCAGGCAGGGCAAATCGCCCGCCTAGAATGCTCACGAAGCCATTGGTACCAGCAAGCGACAGAGCAAAAGGTCTGTTTTTCGTGGTTGGTGTAAAACCACCGACGGCAGATGGGGCACTGGTGGCCCTGGCATCTAATATTTTTCGGATATCGACGGCCTGGTTGCTTGAGGCCATCGTAACCGTTGTAGCAGGTTCCAACTCGCCGACATCCTGGATTTTCAAAAGTCGTCATATTGAGGAAATTGGCTAACAGGCTTGCCTCCAGCCGTAAAATGACCCACACCAGGCTCGGCCGCTCCACCGCACCCTTTACCATCCCGATGACGATTCGCGCTGGTGGGCCCTGCTGGCGCGCTGGAGCGAGCCTACCTGGCGCCGCGTCCGATCCCCACCCGCCTTCCCGTCAAGCCTACACGGTGCCCCCGCTCGATGCATCCGCAACGGGTATCGACTTGGATTTGCGACTTTGGCCCTGTGTGGTAACATTTCGCACTGGCAACAGGAGACCTATCAATTATGAAACTACCCACCGCAACACTCGGTCGCACTGGACTAAAAGTGACCCGCCTCGGCTTTGGGGCGATGGAGATTCGCGGCTCGCGGATTTGGGGTGGACGACCTGTGACCGAAAAGCAGGCTGAAACCATCCTGAACGCCGTGCTCGACGCTGGCGTCAACTTCATCGACACCGCGAACGACTACGGTCGGAGTGAGGAATTGATCGGCCGTTACATCTCAAAACGCCGCGCGGAGTATTTTATCGCCACCAAATGCGGATGTACCGTCAAGCACAAGGACGAGAATACCGACGACACGCCCCACATCTGGACAAAGGAAAACTTGTTCCGCGGTCTCCACGAGAGCCTGGCGCGCTTGCAGACCGATGTGATTGACCTGATGCAACTGCACAACCCATCGGTTGAGGACTGTGAAAAAGGCAAACTCGTTGATGCCATTCAGGAAATGCGTCAACAGGGCAAGGTGCGATTCGTCGGTATTTCCACAACTTTGCCACACCTGCCCATCTATTTGAAATGGGGCGTTTTCGACACCTTCCAGATTCCGTACTCGGGCCTCTATCGTGAACACGAGAACGCGATCGCTGACTCGGCAGTCGCTGGCATCGGCACGATCATCCGCGGCGGTGTCCAACGGGGCGAGCCAGGGGCTGGGTTGGGCGCCGCGGACAAGTGGAAAATCTTTGAGGAAGCCAAACTCGACGACCTACGACAACCAGACGAGAGCCGCACGGCATTCTTGCTTCGGTTCACACTGGCACACCCGCACATCCATACCACGATCGTCGGCACGCTTTACCCCGAACACTTGAAGGAAAACATTCAAACAGCACTGCGTGGCCCACTGCCTGTTGATGTGTATGCTGAAGCGAAACGCCGACTAGCCGCGGCTGGAGTCAGCCCTGCTGGATAGCACCTTCGCAAGTGCTCTCACCAGGTAGTCGCTGCCAATCGCAGGCAACCGAAGTTCATCAAACAAAACAGCGGCAAGTCGTACGAACCTTGCCGCTGGTCTTTTGCCTCCCTTCGCTTACCCGACGGGAACACAACCACTACCAACGAACTCAACATCACCAAAGCCTCACCGTAAATCCCTCACCTGCTGTCACCATAGCGGATCCCGACGGAACGACAATCGGGGGAAGTGTGTAATCGGCAAGGATGGAAACACCTAGTCAATTCAGGCCACCCGCCTTCCCGTCAAGCCTTCCGAGGCGCCCCCGCTCGGAGCACCCGTAAGGAAAACCCGTTGCCATTCTCGAAGGGCTCCACGCGCGCCGTCACCTCAAGCACTGGATACCGCACGGTCGCCAACCCGTAACTACGGTATGATTCGGCGAATAACTCGGTCTCAACGATGCCAGTCCAGTCAGCGATTGTCAAAAATTTCATCATTTCGCCCGTCACTTGCTGATGGACGCGGTCTTCGATGATCAGCCCACAACAGGTCACGGTCTCGCCGATGTGCTGGTCGAGGTTTTTCACGGCACAATAGGTGTTCCAGGCGACGTCAGGATAAAGTTCCAATGGATGGCCCGATGCGATGAAGTCCAGTAACTCATACTCCGCTTGCAGACGCTCCAAGCGCGTTGGCTCGGTCAATGGAACGGACGGAAGGCGATTGGCTGGTGGTGGCGGTAATAGCAACGCCTGACGGCCAGCGCCTGCCTCCCCCTGAGCCAGATGTTGGATCCGCCAGAATTGGGACGGCCGAGACTCACCGAATCCATCGAACGCGCCGACCCGCATCAAGGACTCCATCTCGTCGACAGTCGGTTCGACCCGACGATAAAAGTCGTCAAGCGACGCAAATTCACCACGATTCCGTTCGGAGATGATGCGTTCTTGGGATTTTGCCGTCAATCCCTTCACCCGCACGGCTGGCACCCTGATCTTGCCGTCGCGCACCACGAAGCCTGGGCCAGGATCGTTAATCCAAGGCGGCAGGAGTTGGATCCCGAGACGATGACACTCCAGAACATAGACCAGTGGCCTGTAGAAGCCCTTGCCGTTGTTCAGGACGGCCGCCATGAACTCCGCTGGATAGTAGTGCTTCAACCAGGCGGCTTGGTATGCTTCAACTCCGTAGGCTGTGCTGTGGGCCCGACAGAATGCGTAACCGCTGAAACCGCAGACCAATTTCCAGACCGCGGCGATCTCGTTATCAGTTCGTCCTAGCGATTTGGCGCACCGAACGAATTCGGTGCCGACTTGCTCGATGGCGTCCGCCTTCTCCTTACTGAGCGCCCGCCGTAGCACATCGGCCCTACCGCCTGGCAGTCCAGCGAAAGCCTCACAGATCTGGAGGATGTGCTCTTCGTATGCCACGACTCCGAAGGTGCTTTTCAGGCACTTTTCAAGTGATGGATGCGGGTAGGTGGTGGGCTCCAGACCCTGATACCGTCGAGTGAATTGCTGTTTCTTGTTTTCGTTGGCCGCGCCTGGTCGAATCACGCTCACGATCGCGATTAGCCCGTCGATTTCGCGGACATTGCATTGCCGACACAGACTCAACATCGCTGGACTCTCTATGTGGTGAACAGCGCGTGCGCCGCCAGTCCCGATCATCTCCCATACCTCGGGATCGTCCCACGGCTCAAGTCGGCCAAGATCTACAGCGATGCCCCGTGATGCCAGCGACTGCCGAGCATCCCTCATCGCGGCCAATCCGCCCTGCGCCAGGATGTCGATCTTGACCAGCCCGATTGCCTCGATCGCGTCCATATCGAAGTGGGTCGTCGGGTACCCTTTGTTCGATGTGAATGTCGGCACCAAATCGGTCATCGGCTCATTGGAAAGCACCACACCGCACGGGTGCATTTTCGGGTAACGGGGGAAGCCGTCGAGGAATTGGGCCATTTGGAGTGCCGATTTAAATGGTTCCTCGTTGACTGGTAGATCCCGAACCTCCTGCGCGTGGGCGACCACCTCGACCAGATTGCCAGCCGATGCGTGGGGGATTTTTTCGGTGAATCGCCGCACTTGATATTCCGAGACACCAAGCACCTTGGCGACTTCGGCAAAAGCACTGCGGGCTTGGAAGGTTGAGAACCCGCCGACGATGGCTGTGTGGGCGGTACTGTAGCGTTGGAAGATCAGGTCCACCACATCGTCTTTTCGGTCGTGAGGGAAATCGAGATCGATGTCGGGCAACTTGTTCAGCGCCATCCGATCCTTGTTCAAGAACCGTCGAAAATACAGGTCGAACCGAATCGGACAAACATCGCTAATACCAAGGGTAAAACAGACCAACGAATCAGCGGCACTACCTCGCGTGATCCATTCGATGCCACGGCGCCGACATTCTTGCAGGATGTCCCAAACAACCAGGAAGTATGCCTCGTAGCCGACTTCCGCGATGATCGCCAATTCCTCTTCGATCTGCCGTAACACTTCGGCTTCTCGCCGTGGATACCGTTGGCGTACCCCATCAAGAACCAACTTTCTCAGGAATAACCGTGGCGTGGAGCCATCTGGTGTCTTGAAGGATGGAAATTGAAGGTGACCGAGTTTGAAATCAAACGAACACCGATCGGCAATCTCGACGGTCCGAGCCAGCATATCGTCACGGCCTTCGCACGTATCGCGTACCGTGGCCGCCGTCGGGAAGTGGAAATCGCCTTCCAGCCGTTTGTCGGGATGCGCCTGCCGCAGGAGGGTCAGGGTACGGATGCTCTGCAATACATCGAACTTCCAGCGATCGGATGGCTGAGCGTAATGGATGGCAGGCAAGGCCACATCAGCCGTGCGGTAGTATCGTTGCGGGAAATGGTGCTGAAGTGTGCCGTCGGCGCTAACCGCGATCAGGCCCGTGGTGTCCTGCGCCAAGAGTGACTCAGGCTTGGTTAGGATCCGACACAGGTTCTGGTAGCCCGCGGCGTTCTGGATGAAGAGGAGCAACGGCGAGCGACCGTGCCGCACCTCGGCCCCGATAATCGACTTGATGCCCGCGGTCTTGGCGGCCATTGCGAACTCCACTGCGCCGTGCAGGTTGCCAGTGTCCGTGATGGCGACAGCGGGTAACTGGTGACGGACAGCAAGATCGACAATCGCTTGGATCGAAAGCGTCGAGTCCAAGAAGGAGTAGTAACTGTGGGTATTCAGCGGGACATATTTGGTCACGATGTGCCGTAGTCCGCTCCGATTTGCTGGCCCTGATGGAACTACCAGGGGTTGCTTCAGATGCCCCGCGAGTAATAAATCGTGTCCGCGCATTACAGCCGAGCGACCGTGATTTTCGCGAAGTTCGTCGATTACACGGGAAAGTCGGCGTCGTGCGTCGTGTTGCTGGGCATCAGTGTCTAGCGAGAGTTCAGAGCGGACGAAGCCTTCGTAAAGGTTTGAGAATTTAAGCGATACCAGTCGTAGGCTCACTCGCCGCTTCCAAGCCTGTTTCAGCATCGGTCGCAACCGCGGGTAGAGGTCGGTTTCGAGATCCGTCG
>Ga0209083_1002394_pt1 | contig 17950 bp, 10 predicted proteins | sample AM7aDNAmetaG_FD_184132 | JGI IMG/M metagenome (GOLD analysis project Ga0209083, IMG submission 184132) | Freshwater microbial communities from Finland to study Microbial Dark Matter (Phase II) - AM7a DNA metaG (SPAdes) (version 3) | ecosystem: Environmental > Aquatic > Freshwater > Lake ...
GATAAGTACGGGGCGTACATTACTTCCACCGGCGGTTTTGCCGGTTTGGGCGGTACGGCTACCAACAACTATGGTTTGTACATCGACGCGGTAAGCGGCGGGGATAATAACTATCCTTTGGTGGTGAAGGATTTGCCGACTTCCGCCAACGCTTCCAATGTATTCTATGATTCCACCACAGGCATCCTTTACCGGTCAACCTCGTCGGAACGTTACAAAACCAACATTCAGCCTCTGCAATTCGATTATCGCCAAGTGCTCAATATTCCGATCAAGCAATGGAATATGAAAACCGGCGGCAGTTTGGGTATTGGCATGGTGGCCGAGGAAGTGGCGGCGCTGAACATGCCCGAACTCGTGATCTATAACTCCGCCGGCCAGCCTGACGGCATCCAATGGGACCGGGTCACCAGCTACATGCTGGGAGTGGTCAAAGACCAGCAAAAGGAGATTGACGCTCTTAACCTTGCCCTGACGGCGTCCGGTACCATCGGTAACGCCAGCTCGACCCCGGAATTGGCCTCCGGCAACGGAATTGGCGATTGGCTGGCGAACGGGCTGGAATCGCTGGGTTTGGGCCTGCAAAACGGTATCGCGAGCTTAAAAGAGATCGTGGCGGGCAAGGTTACGACCAAGGAAATGTGCGTTACGGGCACCGACGGCGAAACTATTTGCGTTTCCAAGGACGAATTAAAGCAAATGCTTCTAAACTCTGGCGCAACCTCGGGTTCATCAATTGAATCCGGCAGTTCCAGCGGCTCAAATACCTCAAGCGGCGGAAGCGGCTCGAACGCGGCGGATAATTCCGGCGGTTCGGGTGCAAGCGGCGCAGACAGCGGCGGCGGTTTGAGCGGGTCTTCCGGCGAAGGAACGGCGACCAGCACGCCGGAGGAGTAGCGTCCCGCTGCCGAAGTTGCCCGCTTTTAGCATGTCCCTTTTGCACCCTGTACCTTAAGTTTCACCCAAACAAAGGGCTCCAAACGGGACCAGGCCAGAAGGCCGGCTACAATATCGGCACCGGGTCGTTCGGCAGCGGGACGGCGGGGCGTTGACACCAAATTCGACCCGTTATAAACTGGAAACACTTAACCGGAAAATATGGCAAATATCAAGAAAAAAACCATTCTCAACGATGAAACCGAATTTCGCAAATTCGTAGTTAAAAGTTTTACCAAGGTTGACCAGCGGTTCGAGAAAGTTGACCAGCGGTTCGAGAAAGTTGACCAGCGGTTCGAGAAGATGGACCAGCGGTTCGAGAAGATGGACCAGCGGTTCGAGAAGATGGACCAGCGGTTTGGATCGGTTGATTTGAGAGTCGGGGGAATTGACCAGCGGCTTGAACGACTGGAAGAGACGATGGCGGATAAAAACGACATCAATGATCTAATGAACAAAATCGATGCTTACGCTCATAAAGCGGACGGTTTTTTTCAGGAAACGGTGATGATGAGCCAGGAAATGAAGCGCCACGAAAAGTGGATTCAGCAATTGGCAAAAAAACTGGGAGTGACGCTGGACTATTAGCCGTCCCGCTGCCGAGGTTGAAAACCGGCCTTTTGGCCCAGTCCCTTCCGGCATCTTTTGCTTTTGTGAATAGCGGGCCAGCAGGATGGGATAAAAAGAAACATACTGCTAACAGCGGGCAACTTCGGTAGCGGGGAGGCTAAATTTAAAGGATTATGGATAAAAATAACGAAATTACCATTAATGACTTGGCGGCGCTGATCAAGGATAGCCTCGCTCTGGCAGACAAGCGGATCGACGCCAAGTTCGAAGCTTCAGACAAGCGGATCGACGCCAAGTTCGAAGCTTCAGACAAGCGGATCGACGCCAAGTTCGAAGCTTCAGACAAGCAAGCCGATTCCAAGATCGAAACTCTGGCGGAAATGGTGGCTAACGGATTCCATGACATGGGAGAAAGGATTGGGGCAATGCAACAAGACATTGGTTTGTTAAAGCAAGGCCAGGAACGGATTGAAATGAGATTGAATAATGTTGTTTATCGAACCGAGCAAGCGCGACACTAACTTAGTTTTGTCGATTTAGAACATTCAAATTTGGCCAGTTTCAATGAACGACGACGAAATTGTACCCTCTGCGGTACATTAAGGAGGAGTGAAGCGGAAAATGGCCAAATTTCAATATTCCCGGAGGGCGGTATTCCTTTGACCCATCTTCGTCGTTGCTCGTCGCTAATGTAGTGCACAGACTACATTACGCTCCTCGCGCCTAGAATCTGGGCCAAAGGAATACCGCTAAATCGACAAAACTAAGTTAGTGTCGCGCCCTATGCTGTTTCAGATCGCGTCCAAATTTTGGAAAAACAAATGAAAATCGCGCTGAAAAAAAGTTGAGTAAAACGGAAAGCAAAAAATAAGCCTGTCCGCGGCGGCCTTGACCGGGCCGCCTTTTTGTTGTAGGGTGGCAACCAATAACGCTTATGTCCTTTTTTGAAAAAGTCCAAAAAATTGCCATTTCTTTGCGCGGTAAAATTACCGCGTTTTTGGCAAAAAGAAAACGGAAAAATGGCGATTCTCATATCACGGATACGAAGCAAAACCCAGAAATCCGCAAAACTTGTGATATGGAGGCGACCAAAACCCGTGATATGAACTCACCCATTGAGGAAAAAAACGGCCTGGAAACATCCCAGTCCCGTTTGAAACATTTTGTTTCCGTAAAACGGGACACGGCGCAAAGTGTCAAACGGGACATGCTCCTAACGGCGGGCAACGTCGGCATCGGGACGACGAGCCCCTCCTACAAATTGGATGTAGCGGGAAATTTGCATGTTAGTGCCACATCCACCTTTGATGGAAATGTAGGTATTGGGACGGCACCATCGAGTTATGCGTTGGAAGTCAACGGCAATATCAAACTTACGCCAAGCGGGGCAATTAATAAAACTATAGATTTCGGTCAGGCATTTGGAAATGCAGCATTGTATTTGTATAACGCAGGAACGGGACTAAAATGGGGATGGGGACTGAATGGTGGCGAGATGCAGTTTTTTGGGGCATCAACGGTAGGCGGAAGTCAGCATATATCATTCAATAAAGGTGGTGATTTACAAGCCTCTGGGTCTAATGAGGTGATGAGGATTGTGTTAGATAGCGGCAACGTCGGCATCGGGACGACGAGCCCCTCTTACAAATTGGATGTGAACGGCACATTGAACGCCAGTGCCACATCTACCTTTGCGGGAAGGGTGGGTATTGGGACAACCGCGCCGAACTATGCTCTTGAGGTAAATGGGGACGCATCTCTTTCAAGTGCAATATTCAGCGTATCAAATTCGCATACCGGAAGTAATGTATCTACGTTTCAAATGTTGGCTCCCAATCTTGAGACAAACAAAAATACCTTTTTTACAATAGGTAAAGCAGCGAGTGTTAACAATTCATTCACACCATTTTTTCAGTATGTTGGGGACGGGAGTGCAAGTAATTACTTTGGTTTTACCCCATACGGAAGTGGATCATTGGGACTGTTTGTACAAGCGAGCGGCAACGTCGGCATCGGGACGCCCAGTGCCGATGTTGCGAACCGGCCTTCTGGCTTAGTCCCGTTGGTACCCTCTGTTTCAACCGATGAGGGGTCGCGGGAACCAAAGGTACAAAAGGGACATGCCGCAATAGCGGGCAACGTCGGCAGCGGGACGTGTCCCTACTGCCAATCCAAAGATTTTGTAAAGCGGGGGACGCGCCAAAAGGCGAAGGAACGGGTACAGTTGTATCTTTGCCGAAATTGCCGCCGGACCTTCACGCCGTTCGCGATAAAGGGGAAAAGCTATTCTTTGCCGGTGATCATTGACGCGATCAGCTATTACAATATCGGGTTTTCTTTTGAGCAAACAGCCAAGGTTTTAAAAGAAAAACAAGCGGTGGATATCCAGCCGACCACCGTTGCCAACTGGTATGAAGAATACAGGGGAATGTGCGCGTACGCCCGCATGCGGCCGTTCGCGGTTAAGGAATATTCTCCTTATAACGTTGTGGAAACCGCGACTTTGGCGCACCGCCAGCTGTACCGTTTTCGCTTTCATAAAGCCAAAGCGAAGCTGATTATCAAAGAATCCTACCGGCACTATCATTTAAAACCGATGGCGGAATTTTTGGCCTTGGTTCCCAGCGAATGCCCGCACCAGTATTTTCAGGAGGGCTTGCGCGCGTCCGAAGCACCGCTGTTTTTTTCAAAAAAAGAAATGATCGTAAGAAGCAAGCAAAACTACGCCACCAAAATGGCGGGATTCGCGGTTCCGGCGGCCAGCGACAACAAGCAGCGCCACGAAACCTTGCAGAAATTCATGCTGTTCAACGATTCGGTCACGGTAGCCACCGAAGTCCCGGTTTATTTGACACGCGAGGATTTGGCGCACATGCGGACGCAATTGGGATTCGAGGTATATCGTCCCGCTGCCGATATTGAAGCCGCCCTTCTGGGGCAGTCCCAAAGTGACGCGGGACCAAAGAGACATGCTCCTAAAAGCTATCAACTTCTGCAGCGGGACGACGAGTTGCCAAAACTCATCACCGGTCACGTTGACTTTATCCAAATCCGCAACGGCTCCATTCATATTTTGGACTACAAGCCCAACGCCGCGAAAGAAAAGCCTATTGAACAGCTTACTTTATACGCGCTGGCGTTATCGCGCCTCACCGGCTTGCGGCTGTTTGAATTCAAATGCGCGTGGTTCGACGAAAAAAACTATTTTGAGTTTTTCCCCTTGCACGTCGTGTATAAACGCAAAAAAGGCAACCGGAAGAAGATACGCACGAAAGAGGGAATATACAGCATAAACGAGAGAATGGATAAGGTGGAGAATATGTGTACGATTGAAGTCTAATAAATCAGAATAATTTCTAATTTTCAATTTCTAATTTCTATTAAATTACCAATGAGTGAATTTTCAAACAAAAATCAAGCGTATAATTTGGAGGAACGGACTGCGAAATTCAGCGAGAATATGTTAGCGCTTGTCCGCACGATAAAAAAAGATGATATCAATCGGAACATTATTGTCCAGCTCGTGAGAGCGGCGACTTCAATTGGCGCTAATTATTGCGAGGCGAACGCATCAAGCTCAAAAAGAGATTTTAGGAACAAAATATATATTAGAAAAAAAGAAGCGAATGAAACGAAATATTGGTTGCGGATTTTGCTGGCGTATCATCCCGAGTTAAAAGAAACAATTTTGATTCTTTGGAAGGAAGCGCATGAATTTTATCTTATTTTCCAAAAAATTACCACTACGATCGACAAGGGGTCTAAAAATTGAATAAATAGAAATTTAATAGAAATTAAAAATTGAAAATTATTTTATGAGCACAGCTTTTGTTCCCAAAAAGCCGGTTAAGAGTTTTCTCGATTTGGAAGTGTACCAGAAGGCATTGGAATGCGCGGTTTTCGTGGCGAAGTATATTGCCGTCCCGCCGCCGGCGTTGTCCGCCGTCAGGAGCGAGTCCCAAGGGGACGCGGTACCGTCGGGATCAACGGGACATGCCGCAACATCGGGCAATTTCGGCAGCGGGACGTCCAGTGCCGACGTTGAAAGCCGGCCTTCTGGCCTGGTCCCGCGGCCGCCTTTTGTCTCGAAGGATGATGGTTCGCCGGAGCCAAAGGTACAAACGGGACATGCTCCTAACGGCGGGCAACGTTGGCAGGGTGACGCCGGGATGGCCAAGGAATTGATTTTCCACCAAATGCTTCCCTGCGCCCTTGGCCTCCCGCACCTTATCGCCGCGGCGCATTCGGTGCGTTTTGGCAGCCAAAAAGATTGTTTGATTTTGCTGGAGCGGGCGATGTTGCATTGCAACAAGATGGTTGTTTATCTGGAAGAAACGCGCGATATCGCCGATACCGGCGTTCCTTTTGAAAAATTCAGCGAACTTACCAAAAAATATTTATATCTGCGCCAAAAAATGCTCAATCTCCAGCGCTCTTGGAAAAAATACATGAGCGAAAAGTAATATGCCGTATATTACCGCTTCACGGCTTTATGATTTTCTCCAATGCCCTCATCGGGTTTGGAGGGACATTTACGGGCCGCTTGAGGAGAAATCCGAAGAAACCAATCCATTCGTCCGGCTTTTGTGGGATCGGGGCGTAAACCACGAAGACGCTATTCTGGCGAAACTGGGAGATTTCTTGAATTTGGAAGAAGGGTCGATCGACGAACGGTTCGGAGAAACAATGGAAGCGATGAAAAGCAAAGAACCTTTGATTTATCAAGGGGTTTTGAAATACGATAATTTGCTGGGAATACCCGATATTCTAAAAAGATCGCCCGATGGCGTTTATATACCCATTGATATCAAATCCGGCGCCGGGTTTGACGGTATCGACGAAAAGGAAGGCGGCGCGGGGAAACCGAAAAAACATTACGCGGTTCAGCTTTGTTTGTATGGCGATATTTTGAAAAAGCTTGGTTTTGCCGATTCCATTCGCGGGGGAATAATAGATATTCGCGGCAGTGAAATCGAGTACGACCTATTGTCGCCGATGGGCGGACGAACTACGGAAACCTGGCTTGATTATTATGAAAAGACAAAAGAACAAGTTGAATCTTTGGTAAACGATCGCGAAAAAACGTTGCCCGCCGTTTGCGGCGTTTGCAAATTATGTCCCTGGCACGATTCTTGCGAAAAGTGGTGTAAAGAATCAAAAGACCTAACCACTGTTTTTTGTCTTGGGAGAAGCTTTCGCGATAAAATAAATCAGGATTTGCTTATTGGCGGCATCGATGATTTTTTGAACATTGATGTTGGCGAAACAATGAAGCTAAAGGAAGCAACGAAATTATCAGGCGACCCTTTTTTTCTTCGCGGAATCGGCGAAAGCAGTCTTCAAAAATCGATCAATCGGGCGAAAATATTATATCAAACGAAAAAACCGGTAATTTACCGGCCAATTTATTTTCCGAAAACCCGATACGAACTGTTTTTTGACATCGAAGATGACCCGACGCGGGAATTCGTTTATTTGCACGGGGTTTACGAAAGAAACGGCGCCAAAGAAAGATTCCGGGATTTTTGCGCGAAAGAATTTTCCGCAGCGGCGGAAAAAAACGCGTGGCGCGATTTTTGGGAATATGTTAAATCGTTGCCCCAAAATGATTTTTCGGTTTACTATTATTCCGCCCACGAAGAAACAACTTACAAAAGATTGCAAAAGCGCTATTCCGACGTAATCACAGCCGAGGAACTGGAAAATTTTTTTAACAATCCAAACGTAATCGATCTTTACGGAATTATCCAAAAACAGACCGATTGGCCGTCCGGAAGTTATTCTTTGAAGGCATTGGCGTCATATTCGGGTTTTCATTGGAGAGACGAAACGCCGTCGGGATCTTTGTCGATCCAATGGTTCAATGATTATTTGGAAACAAAGAATGAATCAACATTAAAGAGGATTTTGGAATACAACGAAGATGATTGCAAGGCGACAATGGCGCTAAAGGACAAGCTAGAAAAAATGAGTGGTAAGATGTTCCCAAAGTCATCCCTTTGGCGAGGATGTTATCCGGCGACTCGCAGTGACCGCGGGAAACCAAGCTCCGCAGTGGCAAGACCACTGCTAAGCCAGCAGTGGTCTTGCCACTGCTGGCTTTTTTTGGTTCTTATGCTATTATTTTTTCAAAATTATAATTAGCAGTGGCCTTGCCACTGTTTGACTATTCTTATGTCTCAAAGAAAAGAAGAATTTATAATTGGGGAAATCTATCATATAACCGTTCGCGGGGTCGATGGGCGGCCGATTTTCATGGACGGAGAGGATGATTGGCGAATGGTTTTTTCGCTCTATGAATTTAACACAACGGAATTGGTAATAATTCGCAAACAAAGAGAAAAGAGGTTGAAATACAAAGAAATGATCCGCAGTGGTCTTGCCACTGCGGAGCTTGAAAGGCGGATGAAGGAAGACAATAGGGATAAGCTGGTGGAAATTTTGGCGTTTGTTTTTATGCCCAATCATGTCCATCTGTTGTTGCGGCAAATAAAGCCAGGAGGAATCAGCCTTTTTATGCAAAAATTAGGCTCGGGTTATCCGCGGTATTTTAACAGCCGGTATGAGCGAAAAGGACATTTGTTCCAAGATAAATTCGCCTCCAGCCATATTTCCGGAAATGATTATTTAAAGACGGTATTTGTGTATATTCACACCAATCCCATCTCGCTTGTTGAACCGCGATGGAAAGAAAAAGGCGTAGAAAATCCGGAAAATGCCATCACGTTTCTTGAGGGATATCGGTGGTCTAGTTATCTTGATTATCTGGGAAAAAATAATTTTCCCGCGCTGACAGAACGAAGTTTTTTAAACGGAGTATTTAGAGATCAAAAAACAATAAAAGAATTCGTTGATTCATGGATCAGATGTAAGTCTATAACTTGCATAAATAACAGATTCAAACAGGGATAAGTTGTTAATCCAGCAGTGGCAAGACCACTGCTAAGCCAGCAGTAGTCTTGCCACTGCTGGAGTGGGGCTAAGCGCGCGGTTTTGGCTATTGAAAAAGGGGCGGGGGGCAGCTATATTATTCATATGGCGTGTTGTGTGTTTTATTCCGGCCTCTGTCCGGGTGGTTTGGTATGAATTTTATTTTAAATCATTTTAAAAAACTGGATTGGGTTTTGATTTTTTCGGCTCTTGGTTTGGTTTTGATGGGATTTTTGTCGGTTTACAGCAGTTCCCTTCATTCCGGGAATTTCACCAATTTGGAAAAGAACATCGCCTTTTTCGCGGTTGGTTTTTTTCTGATGTTTCTTTTCAGCTTTTTCGACTGGCGGATATTCCGGGAGAATCCTTACTTGATTTTGATCCTCTATTTTTTTTCCATAGCGTTGTTGTTTGGCTTGTATTTTTTCGCGCCCGCGACCCGCGGCGTCAGGACCTGGTATAAACTTGGTCCGTTTTCCATCGATCCGATCGAAATAACGAAAATTTCACTCCTTATTCTGCTGGCAAAGTATTTTTCGTCCCGCCATGTCGAAATGTACCGGATCAAACATGTTTTTCTTTCAGGGGTATACGTTCTCATTCCGGTTGCTTTGATCTTTTTCCAGCCCAATCTTGGTTCCTGTCTGGTGATCCTTTCTCTCTGGCTCGGGATATTGGTGATCTCGGGTATTAAATTGCGGCATTTTTTGTTTTTGATGCTGGCTTTTATGATGGTTTTCGCTTCCGGATGGATTTTCTTTTTGAAGGATTACCAGAAAGCCCGGATAATGAGCTTTTTTATTCCCTATGACCCTTTGGGCATTTCCTGGAGCCAGAACCAGTCCAAGATCGCGGCTGGCATCGGCGGACTTTTCGGCAAGGGGATAGGCAACGGTTCCCAGACCCAGTACGGTTTTTTATCCGAACCTCAGACCGATTTTATTTTCGCGGCGGTCGCCGAGGAAATGGGGATCGCCGGCATAGCGGTATTGTTGATGCTTTTTTTGCTGGTAATTTGGAGGATAACCAAGATAGCCCAAGGCGCTCACGATAATTTTTCCAAACTATTCGTTCTTGGATTCGCTGTTTTGCTGGTTGCCCAGATAATAATCCATATCGGGATGAATATCGGGTTTTTACCGATCATCGGGCTGCCTCTGCCTTTCTTGAGCTATGGCGGATCGAACATGATAGCGACTTTCATGATCATCGGGATCCTGCAAAGCATCATGGTCAATCCCCATTCCGAATTGTTTTAAGAGGGGAGTAAAATCCCCTGGTTTTTCCACAGTTTTTAGGTTTGCATTCGAAATTTTTATTGTCTATAATTATTAGACCTACTGCTTAAATATTTCCTACTGCAATTTTCATATTCCGGCTACGCCAAATTCATCACTCGTCGACATACTTAGTTTAAGTATGTCTCCTCGTTCTTCATTCGGCTCGCTCGAAATATGAAACTTTCGCTACGGAAATATTTAAGCAGTAGGTCTAATAATAAAAGTCAAAAAAAGAAATATGTCCATATTAAAAGCGATCTCCAGGGGAAGTATTTATTTGCTGGTTTTTTTAACTCCATTGTTTTTTTCCCCGCTTACCCAAAATGTCCTTGATTTTCAGAAGCAGACGTTGTTCTTGGTAATCGCTTTATTGGGCCTGATGGGTTGGGCAAGCGACGCGCTGATCTCCAAAAAACTGGTTTTTAATTTTAACCTTGCCAGCGTGGCAGTGGTGGCGGTAATGCTGGCTACGCTTATTTCCAGCCTTTTCTCGCTTTACAGCTATGGCAGTCTATGGGGTTTGCCGCTGGATATCTCATCCAGTTTTCTGACCGTAACGGGGTTTGTGCTGTTTTATTTTCTGGTCATAAATCTTTTTTCCAAAGATGAGCTTGGTAAGTTGCTATTTACGCTCGTCGCGTCGTCTTTTGTAGCCGCGCTTTACGGGATTTTACAACTTTGCGGCCTGTTTTTGATCCCCTTTGACTTTGCCAAAGTGAATTCTTTCAATACGGTGGGGTCGGTCAACGGGTTGGGTCTGTTCCTGTCCGTTGTCTTGGTCGCGGTTTTTTCCCTGGTTTTTTCGGAAAAAGACAAGAAAAAAATGGGTCTTTTCGCCCTTTTTGGCGCCGTATTGTTCCTTTACCTGATCTTGATAAACTTTTTGGCGGCGTGGATCGTGTTGGTTATCGGATCGCTGGTCATTTTTATCCAAAGTTTTGTCGACCGGGATTCGTTTTTCCGCGGAAAGACTGTCGCGATCGCTTCGTTTTGCTTGCTGTTTTTGTCGCTGATCTTCGTCGCCGTTGACATTTTCGCGGGTGATTTCGTCGGCGATATCTATAAAAGTCTTCCCCAGACACCGGTGGAGATCTCGCTGACCAACAAGACTTCCTGGGACGTTACTGTCTCGACATTAAAATCTTCGGCAAAGAATTTGATCCTTGGCTCCGGTCCCGGAACCTTTGTTTACGACTATTCCAGATACAAGCCCGAGGTGATCAACCAGACGAATTTCTGGAGCGTTAGGTTTGGAACAGCTTCGGACGAGATATTGGGAAGATTGGCTACGGTCGGGATTCTGGGTATCCTTTTTTTGGCCGCGCTCATCGGTTTTATAGCCGTTAAAGGCTTTAAAATGCTGAACGAGGATCGGGAGGACAAGGAATTGGTTATCACTTGCTATGCTTCATGGCTGGCCATTGTGGCGGCATTGTTTTTCTATCCGTTCAATTTTGCCCTTACCTTCCTTTTCTGGCTGCTTTCCGCTTTAATCATCGGATTTGATGAAGAAAAAAAGAGGGTGATCGAATTTTCGCTTGGTTCCAAGGCCGCTTACGCCGCGCCGTTATTGCTGGTCGTTGTGCTGGCCTTACAACTTGGGATTATTGTCTGGGTGGGAAAACGTTATTTCGCCGAAGTAAAATATTTGCAGGCCATGCAAGCTTTGCGAAAGCCGGATTACCAAGGTGCCGTAAATGATCTTAGCCTGGCGATTAATAGCACGGGATCCGCTCAAGATAATTATTTGAGGGATCTTTCCCAGGTTTATCTTGCTTGGGTGAGCGATGAAATAGCTAAGAGCACCGATCAGAAGAAAACATTGGAAACGATTGCCCCGCTTATGGGCCAAGCGGTTGAAATAGCCAAGGTCAATACGGATTCGGTGAATGGGAATGACGCCAACAATTGGGCGGTAAGGGGTTATATTTACCGCGAGCTTATCGGAGCGGTGAAAGATGCCGATTCCTGGGCGGTAACGAGTTACAAGAGGGCTATCGATCTGGAGCCGGCCAGTTCGTATTTTTACGTGGAACTGGCCCAGGTTTACATATTAAAAGAAGATTTAGGCGCGGCAACAGAGAGTCTTTTGAAAGCGATAGAGCTGAATCCTAATTATTCCAATGCCCGTTATTACCTTGGCTTGATATACGACAAACAAAACAAAAAAGACGAGGCGATCGCGCAATTCGAAACTTTGACCCGGCTCAATCCCGATAACAAAGATATCGCAACCATTCTGGAAAATCTGAAAGCGGGAAAACCGGCATTCGGGGAACAGGCTCAAGCTCCGGCGCCGGATTTGAACGCTCCAACCGGTTCAAATGTCAGTACTTCTGTTCCCGCGGAGAACCCGGCTATATTGCTACCTAAAAATGGAGAGCCGGCGAACAATGTACCGGTCAAATAACCTAGCGTTATCCTTGGCTGAAACCCTGCCCGAAAAGGCGGGGTTTCAGCTTTAGCGGGCGAAGGGCGCGCGCGGTTTAAGGAATAAGGCAAGGACGCCTTTTTTGGCCGGATACGCGGCAAAAACAAATCCGATATTGACAAATTATAAAAGTTTTGATAAAATTAATATTTGTTAAGGTAATAACCATTAATCCTTGATTTCCTTCCTGTTTTCATAACAAAATACCAATAAAAAAACCCAAATATAAAAAAGGGTTTTTTTGGGTTTTATTCCGGATTTTGGTTATCGAGAGGCGGTATTCGCCAAAAGAAACAAACTTTTTTTAAAACTTCCTTCGCCGAAGGAAGCCAAGGGCTTGCTCCTAATGCTATCCATCGGCCGATGGACGGCGGGCCTTCAAGGCCGGGAATTTTCAATTATATTATCAAGAGGCAGTCTTAAAATACGGGTTTTCCGGCAAGGTTGGACTATTGCCAGAAAATGCGTTTTTGGAAGGCCTTTATAAATCCATGGCGCTTAAAATAAAGAATTTTACGAAAGCCAAAGTCTCCCTTTCCCTGCCTTATTTGCTGGTTTTGCAGAAGGAAAGCTGGGATGTTTTCTGGAAAAACGATCTAAAGGAGCTTTTTACGGAGATCTCTCCGATCCGCGACTATACGAGCAAGGAGTTGGAGCTTTGGATTTTAGATTATAAAGTTGATAAGCCCAAATACAAAAACGATCTTGAGGCGAGGATCAATAACGATTCTTACGAAGTGCCGATCAGGATCAAAACCAAACTAGTTAATCTGAAAACCAAAGACGCCAAAATCCAAGAGATCTTTTTGTGCGATTTTCCCTTAATGACCGAACGGGGAACTTTTATCGTTAACGGTGTTGAAAGGGTTTGTATTTCGCAGCTCATCCGCTCCGCCGGCGTGTTCTTCTCATCCGACGTTATCGGCGGCAAGAACCACTTCGGGACCAAGATCATCCCGAACCGGGGATCCTGGCTGGAATTCGAAACCACCCATACCGGTTTTATCGGCGTAAAAATCGACCGCAAGCGGCGCGTGCCTGCCACGACTTTGTTGCGGGCTTTTGGCATAGATAACGACCAGGCGATCAAAGAAATTTTTCAGGATGTGAATAACGGACCCGTTGATTTTATCGAAGAAACCTTGAAAAAGGATCCGACGCATAACCAGGCGGAGGCGCTGGTCGAAATTTACCAAAGACTCAGACCCGGCGATCTGGCTTCCGCCGATACGGCCAAGGAACTGATCGAGAATATGTTTTTTAACTTCGAACGCTACGATCTGTCCAAGGTGGGAAGATGGAAGATGTGGAAGAGGCTGCCGGATCTGAAGACAAAGAAAAAAGGAAAAGAGGAGGGTGATATCGTGGGGTTGCCCGATCGCGTTTTGAGCATCGATGATATTGTTTCGGTGATCAGGGAGATCATCCGGCTGAACAATGATCCGAATGGCCGGCCCGACGAGATCGATCATCTTGGCAACCGCCGCGTGAGGACTTTAAACGAGTTGCTCGTAAACCGCCTGAGAATAGGTTTTATGCGCATGGAAAGGATCGTTAAAGACCGGATGTCGACACTGGATGTTTTCAATCTGTCTCCGATGCAATTGGTCAATCCAAGGCCGGTGATGGCGGTAGTAAAAGAGTTCTTCTCTTCTTCCCAGCTTTCGCAATTCATGGACAACGAGAATCCGCTCTCGGAGCTCGAACATAAAAGAAGGCTGGCGGCTACCGGTCCGGGAGGTTTGACCCGCGAGAGGGCTGGCTTTGAAGTCCGCGACGTACAGCCTTCCCATTATGGCCGCATTTGCCCGATCCAAACACCTGAAGGTCCCAACGTCGGCTTGGTCGGATATCTGGCGTCTTTTACCAAGATCAATTCCTTTGGTTTCCTAGAAACCCCATATTTCAAAGTGGATAAAGGGGGACATGTTTCCGACGATCTGCAATATTTGACCGCCGACGAAGAAGAAAAACACAATATCGCGACCGCGGTTGTCCCTATCGACGAAAATAACAACATTATTCCCAAAAAACTGGAAGCCAGGATCAAAGGAGAGCCTGGTATTTGTCCCAAAGAAGATATTGATTATATCGATGTTTCCCCCCAGCAAATTCTTTCGGTCGGTACTTCATTAATACCGTTTTTGCAGAATGATGACGCTAATCGCGCTCTGATGGGTTCCAATATGCAACGTCAGTCGACGCCGGTCATCAAACCCCAGGTTCCGCTGGTCATGACCGGTTCCGAAGAAAAAATAGCCCATGATTCCGGCCATATTCTTTTGGCCGAGGAAAATGGCGTTATTTCGTCCGTTGACGGTACCCGGATAGGATTGAAGTACGATGGCGAAAAAGAGGAAAAAAGTTACGACCTAAGAACCTTTATCCGGACCAACCAATATACTTGTTTCCACCAATGCCCGATCGTAAAACTGGGCCAGAAGGTGAAGAAAGGCCAGGCGCTGTGTGATGGCGGATCGATCGTTGACGGTCATTTGGCCCTGGGACAAAACATTCTTTGCGCTTTTGTTTCCTGGCGGGGCGGTAATTTTGAGGACGCGATCCTGATCTCGGAACGCTTGGTCGGGGATGACCGGTTTTCCTCGATCCATATGGAGAATTTCGTCTGCGACGTCCGGGAAACCAAACTCGGACCCGAAGTCACTACTTTCGATATTCCGAATGTTTCCGAAGAAAAACTTAAGGACCTTGATGAGGAAGGCGTGATCCGGATCGGTGCCGAAGTTAAACCTAACGATATCCTGGTGGGAAAGATCTCACCCAAGGGCGAGCAGGAACTTACGGCCGAAGAGCGTCTTTTACGCTCGATTTTCGGAGAGAAGGCCAAGGATGTCAAAGATACTTCGCTTTTGATGGAACATGGCAAACGCGGACGCGTGGTCGGCGTTAAGGTATTTTCGCGCGAACAGGGCCATAAGCTTGATCCGGGCGTGATCAAACGCATCGAGATCGAGATCGCGGAACTGCGGAAAGTCCAGGCTGGGGATAAGCTGGCCGGGCGCCACGGAAACAAAGGCGTGATCTCCAAAGTTCTGGCCGTTGAAGAAATGCCGTTTTTGGCCGATGGAACGCCGGTTGATATCGTTTTGAACCCGATGAGCGTGGCTTCCCGTATGAACCTGGGACAGATCCTGGAAACCCATCTTGGCTATGCGGCCCATGAACTTGGTTATCACGCTCAAACGCCTTCTCTTTCGGGCGCAACCGAAAAAGACATCAAGGAAGAGCTGAAAAAAGCTGGCCTTCCCGAAGATGGAAAAGTGGTGCTTTATGACGGAAGGACGGGTCTTGCTTTTCCCGATAAGATCACGGTGGGCTATATTTATATGATGAAGCTGATCCATATGGTGGAAGACAAGATTCATACCCGGAGCATCGGGCCCTATTCTTTGATCACCCAGCAGCCGTTGGGAGGAAAAGCCCAATTTGGCGGCCAGCGGTTTGGAGAAATGGAAGTTTGGGCTTTGGAAGGATATGGAGCGGCTTATACTTTGCAGGAAATGCTTACGATCAAATCGGATGACATCGTCGGAAGAGCTACCACTTATGAAACGATCCTCCGGGGAGAACAGATTAAAAACCCGAACATTCCCGCATCATTCAATCTCTTGGTGAGCGAGTTAAAGTCGTTGGGATTGAACGTCGAGGTAAGAGAAAAACCGGCCGAATAAATTAAACAAACTTAGTCCACTAAGTGAATCAAGTTTACTAAGTTAAAAAGCATTTTTGCTTGATTAACTTAATTAGCTTACTAGCTTGATTAACTTTTTAAAAAACTATGCGAGTAGAAGATTTACAATCAATAAGGATCAAACTGGCGTCGCCCGACGACGTTTTGGCTTGGTCCCACGGCGAAGTAACCAAGCCCGAAACCATCAATTACCGCACGCAAAGGGCGGAAAAGGACGGTCTTTTCTGCGAGCGTATTTTCGGACCGGAGAAGGATTATGAGTGCTACTGCGGAAAATACAAACGGGTTCGCTATAAGGGGATTATTTGCGACCGTTGCGGGGTTGAGGTCACGAAGAGTTCGGTCCGTCGCGATCGGATGGGTCATATCAAGCTTGCTTGTCCGGTTTCGCATATCTGGTTTTTAAGGGGCGTCCCATCCCGCATGGGACAGGTAGTGGACCTTCCGATGCAGCAACTCGAAAAAGTCATTTATTTCGCGTCATACGTCATAACGACCGTTGACGATGAGGAAAAAAAGAGGATAGCCGAAGAGATCGAGGCGGAATTCCAGGAAAAGACCAGAACCCAGAAAAAATTCTTCGATAAAGACGATAAGGCCGGCCAAAAGGAACTGGGCAAAGATTTGGAAGAGTTGAAAGGCGCCCGCGACCGGGCCAAGCAGGAGCTTAACAGTATCCAGTTATTAAAGATAATTTCGGAAGCCGAATATCGGAATTTAGCCCTGAAATACGGCCAATGTTTTTCGGCCGGCACCGGAGCGGAGACGGTTCGCAAGATCTTTGAAAAGATCGACATTAAAACTCAAATCGAAACCTTGAACGGTAAACTCCAGGATGCTACTCCCGAAGAGAAGAGAAAGATTTTCATCCGTTTGAAACTTTACCAGGGGATGCAACAAGCCGGGATCAGGCCCGAATGGATGTTATTGACGGCGTTGCCGGTTTTGCCGTCCGATTTGCGGCCTATCGTCCAACTGGACGGAGGACGTTACGCGTCGAGCGATTTGAACGATCTTTACCGCCGGGTGATCAACCGGAACAACCGTTTGAAGTATTTGATCGAGATCGGCGCTCCCGAAGTGATCGTTCGCAACGAGAAAAGGATGTTGCAGGAAGCAGTCGATTCTCTTATTGACAATGGCATGAGAAAGGGCACGACCACCCAGGCGACCACCGGGGGCCGCCGCCTGCTTAAATCCCTGGCTGATATGCTGAAGGGAAAACAAGGGCGTTTCAGGCAGAATTTACTGGGCAAGCGTGTTGATTATTCGGGACGTTCCGTGATTGTGGTCGGGCCGGAGCTTAAACTTGACGAGGTTGGCATTCCCAAGAAAATGGCGCTTGAGCTTTTTAAACCTTTTGTGATCAGGCGGATTCTTGAAAAAGAAATGGCTTTCAATGTGAGGGGCGCTTCGCGCTTGATCGAGACCGAGACCGATGAGATTTGGGCGATTCTCGAAGAAGTGGTGAAGAACAAACTGGTTCTGATCAATCGCGCCCCGACGCTTCATCGCTTGAGCATCCAGGCTTTCCACCCGATCTTGATCGAAGGCGAGGCCATCCAAGTCCACCCCATGGTTTGTAAGGCCTTTAACGCCGATTTTGACGGCGACCAGATGGCAGTGCATTTGCCTTTGTCGGATCTTGCCCAGAAAGAGGCTAGGGAGCGCATGCTTTCCACTTTAAATCTTTTGAAACCGGCCAAGGGAACCCCGGTAGTCACCGTTTACCAAGATATGGTGCTTGGCTGTTATTGGATGACCAAAATGATGGAAGGAACCAAGGGAGAGGGAAGTATCTTTGCCAATGCTAATGAAGCGATTTTGGTTCACGGCTTTGGGGAAGTTGACTTGCGCGCGAAAATAAAAGTCATGAATCCCAAGCCTTCAACCCAGGGTATGATCGAAACGACCGTTGGCCGGATTATATTCAACCAGGTTTTACCCGATGATTTTGCGTTCCAGAACCAATTGATCAAGGTACGCGACCTTGAACGTATCGCCGAAGACATCATCAGAAACTACGACGTCAAAACAACGCAAGAAACGCTCGACCGCATTAAAGAACTTGGTTTTGAGTATTCAACGCTT
>Ga0209083_1002395_pt1 | contig 17945 bp, 16 predicted proteins | sample AM7aDNAmetaG_FD_184132 | JGI IMG/M metagenome (GOLD analysis project Ga0209083, IMG submission 184132) | Freshwater microbial communities from Finland to study Microbial Dark Matter (Phase II) - AM7a DNA metaG (SPAdes) (version 3) | ecosystem: Environmental > Aquatic > Freshwater > Lake ...
AGCTGCTCGTGGAATTTTTCAAATCGAACACGCAATCGCACTATGTTTAGTGAAATGATGCTGATCGGTCGGTTTTCAATGCCTCAATTGAGCATTGAAAGGTTTGTGTAAACTTTAAATACACTATACAGTGGGAAAGACCACACCAAGTCCCCGCTTTTTAGCGGGGCTAGGGAACGGAACAAAAGAAAGAACAATATAAAAAGCTAAGTCAGATAAACTTTGACAAGGCATCAAAAAACAGCCAGAAATGGCTGTTTTTTGATGCCTCAAGAGTGTGCTTGACTTTTTGGTTTGAGTGTGCTATTATCTAAATGAATCAAATAATTATATTTGAATGATCAGATCTTTGATTTTACTTTTTAAATCAAACGCCTTAAGGAGGCAAAATGTTCTATTCTGAAGAGTATAAGAGGTTAAGAACAAAAAGAATAATAAATTATATCCTTGGTTGTGTTGTAAGTTTGCTAATAGGTTTTCTTATTGCATGGTACATGATGGCATATACGGACCAGGTATGGAAACTGGCCAGAAGGAACGGAACGGTAATTTGTTTACAAGTTCCGCCAAAGGACAAAAATCAAAAAGATTATGATTATGTCCTTCCGTCAAATAAGCAATTTAAAGAACTAGAAAAAAAAGTAAAAAAAGTTGAAATCAGGGGCGATAGTTATAAACCCCCGAAAGAGTTTGTTAGGAAATAAAAAAAGGCCTAATGTTTTAATTCAGTTATTTTTACTGATTAAGATATTAGGCCTTTATCGTTTGTATTTATGAGTTTTTTCTGTTATCCCAGTACCATAACTTTTTTTCAGGAAAAAGTTAGCTACGGGACTGCATAATTTGATTATGATTACATAACCAAATTATTTGTATTTTCACCATTTTTTTGTTAGATTTATCTTATTGCGCGTGTAGCTCAGGTGGTTAGAGCGCGTCACTGATAATGACGAGGTCCCAAGTTCGAGTCTTGGCACGCGCACTTTGGATAGCAAGTACAAAAAACGAAGATTTAGTCTTTGTTTTTATTATTGACATAATTTACATAGATGGTACGATAACAGCTTGTTCTTTTAAATCTAACCCACAAGATAATGGGGTTATAAAACAAGGAGACAGTAATTTTCTCAATAAAGAATATATGTAAAAGACCAACATTTTTTTGGTTGGAACTTAATTTTGGGGGGTATGTAAATGGATAATTTTATAATAAAGTTTGATTCAAAAACTCTATTCATTTTGAATGGAAGAAGAAACGAAGATTTTCCGCAGGAAGAGCGTGGTAATATGGATCGTCACGCGATCAACACAGATTTGAATCGAATAAGAAATTATTTTGACCAGCACCCGAGAGTGAAAGAATTTGCTCTTGAGCACTTAAAGATTTTCGAACCAAAGAACGCCGAAATAAAAATTAAATCATTTTTGTTGTTGTCAAAGCCACTTCAGATTCTTGCAATAAAGTTACTAAAATCGAGAGTTACACGAGACGAAGTCGATGAGCTTATCTCAAATGTCAATAAAAAAGATTTTAATATTGTAACTGTTTAATATATCCTTGAATAGTGCCCGGTGGTAGAAATACCGCTGGGCATTTTCATTTTCCAAAAAAGATGTAATATAATCTTATGCCAAAATTTTATGTTGTAGCAACTCCAATAGGCAACCTCGAAGACATTACTTATAGAGCGGTGCGAATTTTGGGAGAAGTAGATTTAATTCTTTGTGAAGATACAAGGGTTACTATAAATTTGTTAAATAAATATGGAATTAATAGACCAACGATGAGTTATCATTCTCAAAGCAAGCTTTCAAAAGTTGATAAAATTTTGGAAATGATTGGAGAAGGAAAAACGCTTGCTCTTGTCTCGGATGCAGGCACACCGACGATTTCTGACCCAGGTTCTGTACTTGTATCAAGGGTTAGAGAAGCCTATCCAGAGGTCAAAATTATCGCAATTCCGGGCCCTAATGCCCTTGTTTCAGCCCTTTCTATATCTGGTCTGCCAGCCTCAGAATTCGTGTTTTTGGGCTTTTTACCACACAAAAAAGGGCGCGAAACTCTGTTCAAGGAAATATCTGAAACGAAGAGAACTGTCGCATTTTATGAATCCCCACACAGAATAATGAAAACTTTGGATTCACTAAAAAAATATGTTGGGGAAAGAAAAATTGTTATTGCTCGTGAGATATCAAAAATATACGAAGAAGTAATTTCTGGAATACCAAGCGAAGTAGAAAAATATTTTTTAGATAATAAAGATAAAATAAGAGGAGAGTTTGTGGTTTTGGTAAGTGAGAAATAAAAATGTGACGGGCGGCGGGTTTTGCTTTGCAAAACCCGCCCTGTGTCATTCCCGCATAGGTTGAAATTTGGGTTGGGCCCCAAATGAAAGACCTTTTCAGAATTTTTGTTAGTAAAACGAAACAAAAAGTCAAAAAGGCGTACTGCGCCTGTAAGGCGGGAATCTAGAATTTATTTTTTTTATAAATTATGTTAATATAATCATATGGTAAAAATTTCAACAATATTTGCTTTAGGTGTCTTTATTGCAATCATTCCATTTACAGGATTTCCAAATGACAGTGCTTTTCCATTAAAAAATATATTATATATTTTATGTGGATTGCTTGTCGCTGTTCTGTCAGTTCTTATAAGAAAAGAATTAGAAGAAGTAGTAAAACATTTATATTCTGATGGAGTAAAAACAGACACATTTTCTGAAAGCGCTCCTAAACAGCCAGAAAAAACCGAAGAGACGAAACAATAATTTATTAAAAAAGATGATACAAGATATCATCTTTTTGTTTTGTTCTTTTGTTTGTTTTTGAAATTTTGGTATAATATACATCAAATGGATCCTGAGAAAATAACATATTTTGGAGAAACAGATTCTCGTGGAAGAAGACTAAAATTTGGTATAAAAGCCAAGGATAGAACTCGTCATGTCTATGTTATAGGTAAAACTGGTATGGGAAAGTCCACATTGCTTGAAAATATGGCTATTCAAGATATTCAAAATGGCGAAGGAATGGCTTTTATTGATCCTCACGGAAAGACAGCTCAATTACTCCTAAACTATGTTCCACCAGAAAGATTAAATGATGTGGTTTATTTTGCTCCTTTTGATGTTGAAAACCCAATTTCTTTTAATGTACTTGAAGATGTGGGTGTAGACAAGAGGCACCTTGTTGTTTCCGGTCTTATGAGCACATTCAAAAAAATCTGGCTTGATACATGGTCTGCTAGAATGGAATATATTCTAACTAATACACTTCTTGCCCTTATCGAATATCCTGACGCAACACTTCTTGGGGTAAACAGGATGCTTGCTGATAAAGAATACAGAAAAAAAGTTGTGGACAATGTCACTGACGTTTCCGTAAAAAGTTTTTGGGTGGATGAATTTGCAAAATATACCGAAAGACAAGCCGCCGAAGCCGTTCCGGCAATCCAAAACAAAATTGGGCAATTTACTGCTAACCCTCTGATAAGAAATATTGTTGGTCAAACAAAATCATCTTTTGATATTAGAAAAATAATGGATGACAGGAAGATTTTGATTATCAATCTTTCGAAAGGAATGGTTGGGGAAACGAATGCCAACTTACTCGGTTCTATGATGATTACAAAAATATATTTGGGAGCCATGTCTCGTGCAGATGTGCACGAAAAACACATGAAGAATCTTCCGAATTTCTATTTATATGTGGACGAATTCCAATCTTTTGCAAATGAATCTTTTGCCGATATTCTTTCTGAGGCTAGAAAATATAAATTAAATTTGACGATTGCACACCAATATATTGAACAGATGTCTGAAGAGGTAAGAGCGGCTGTGTTTGGAAACGCTGGAACAATGATTACTTTTCGTGTTGGTGCATATGATGCGGAAGTTCTTGAAAAAGAGTATGCTCCACAATTTACCGCAGAGGACTTGGTCAACCTTGGAATGTTTCAAATGTATCTGAAACTTATGATAGACGGTGTCGGTTCAACTCCTTTTTCTGCCTCATCTTTACCTCCATATCCAGAACCAGTTATTTCATACAAATCTGAACTGATTGAAAATTCAAGAAAGAACTTTGCAAAACCAAGAGCTGAAGTTGAAGGACTAATTAAAAAATGGGCTGAAGAGGGCAGAGTTTCAAGTAAATCAAATTTAACTCAAAAAAACGCTTCCACCATCACTAACAATCAAAAATTTTCTCAGTCTTCGACAACTTCTACGACACAGAAAACTTATACAGAAAAAACCGAAGTAAAAAATGTTTATCAAGAACCAAATAAAGTTATTATTGATACAAAAAAAGTAGAGCCAGTTAAACCTATTGCAATTAATTCTATTAAAATAGAAAAACCAGTATATGAAAAAAAAGCAATAGATTTTCCTCCAATGGAAGATGCCAAAGATGATTTTGTGCCTCTAAAAGCATTGGTAAAAAATCTGGCAACTAGTCCAAAAGTTGAAGATAAGAAAACAGAAACACTAGAAAAAAAGACAACAAAAGTTCACCCAAAAACAATGACAACAGAGAACCTGTCTAGTTTACGCGCTGCGCTCAATTCCGTAATTAAGAAAAATGATTCAGAAAAATCAATGAATAAAGATATTCCAGAAAAAGCTAAAGTCGATTCTACTGATGTTAAGCAAGATTTAGTTGTGAAAACTAGCGGGGAAGTCGGAGAAGATGATTTAAAGAAAACTTTAGGAATTTAATGCTATGTCAAAGTGGTCTCTAATTGTTTTTGTGCTTATAGTTTTATCATCAGCAGTAGTTATTTTTGTGCGTGTGAATAGTAATAATGAAATAAAAAGAATTGAAAAAGGAGACCTTTCAGCTGACGATTTTGATATTAAAGAATAGTACTTAAAAAATATACAAAAAATATTTATGCCTAAAATTTCAATAATTATTCCAACATATAACCGTGCAAATTTGTTAGCAAAGTCTATTAACAGTGTGTTAAGTCAAACATATAAGGATTTTGAACTTATTGTCGTTGATGATGGGTCTACTGATAATACTAGTGAAATAGTTGAAAATTTTAAAAAAAATGATGTGCGAATAGTTTATATACATATTGATAACTCGGGTGGTCCAGCACATCCCAAAAATATTGGCATAAAAAAAGCACAGGGGGAATATATAGCATTTCTGGACGATGACGATGAATGGATGTCTACAAAATTAGAAAAACAAATATCTTTATTTGAAAATAATAAAGATGATCTTGCCATCGTTTCGTGTGACAGCGTGGTAATTGACGATAGAGGAGAAATAGCAGTAAAAACGTCAAAAATAACTAATTATGGTTTAAGAGATTTGCTTATTAAAAATTCAATATTTACCGGAACGGTGCTCATGAAAGCGTCTGCAATACAAAATATGGATTTATTTGATGAACAATTAAAGTTTTTGGAAGATTGGGATATGTGGATTAGAATATTGGCTGACAATAAAAAAATTGAATTTTATCCTGAAATTTTGTTTAAATATAATATAGGTAACGCAAATACAACAAAAAATGTAAGCGATACTAAAAAAATAGAAGCTTTGGAGTATGTGTATAAAAAAAATATATTTTTGTATGAAAAATATAAGATTTCGCACGTAATTATGTTTCGGATTGCAATAAAATATTATTTGGCTAAAAAATATGAAGAATCAAGAAGGTATTTTAAACAATCTATTTTTAAAAATAAAACATACCTGCTTGCTTATATTGGTTATTTTTTTAGTTTGTTTGGTAATTTTGGTAATTATATGTTTAATTTATCAATAAAGATGTATAGAATAATAAGTGGGCGTCAGTGGGGGAATAAATTTAATTTATGAAACTATCTATTATTATAGTAAATTGGAATACTAGAGATATATTAAAACAAACAATTAATTCAGTTATTGCTGAGACGACTTTGTTTATGCATGAAATTATTGTTGTAGATAATAATTCTAATGACGGAAGTGTGGAAATGATTAAAAAAGAATTCCCAAACGTTATTTTAATTGAAAATAAAATTAATGAAGGGTTTGCGAAAGGAAATAACCGCGGGCTTAAAATAGCGAAAGGAGAATATTTAATGCTTCTAAACAGCGATACTATAATATTAAACCATGCTATTGAAAAACTAGTAAAATTTCTTGACGAAAATCAAGAAGTATTTTTGATAGGTCCCAAACTCCTTAATAAAGATGGAAGTTTTCAAGTAGCTTGCCGAAGAAACTTACCTGATATTAAAAATTCTTTTTTGTATTTGTTTTCTGTTAAAAAATTAGTAAAAAGTGATAAAAATTATAAATCAAATAAAGATGAGAATGTTAGTAATTATTGTGAAGCTATTTCTGGTGCGGCGATGATGTTTAGGAGTGAAGTTTATAAAAAAATAGGCGGGCTTGATGAGCAATTTTTTATGTATGCTGAGGACCTAGATTATTGTAAGTGTGTATTTGATCAAAGCTGGAAAACATATTATTTAAGTGAAGCCCATATTACCCATCTTGGTGGGGAAAGTACAAAGAGAAGAAGTCTAAAATCTTTGTATTATTTCTACAAAACAATGTGGCAATATTACAAAAAACATTTGTATAAAAATAGTTCTTTATTTGTAAACCGGTTAGTTTTTTTAGGTATTATAATATTATTTTTATACAAAAGTCTTAAAAAATTACTTTTTAAATAACAATAAGATTAAGCGGTTATCTCCTTAAAAGTTTGGCTAAATATTATCTCGTGTATCTTTTAATATTTTCATCATTGTCAAACTTGAGTCTTACTCCATCAAAAAAAGCCCTTATCATTAAACTGGCTCTTTCAACGGTAAATTTGTTTATTCCAAGTTTAACAAAAGCATAAAAAATTTTTGCTGAAATTTTTAGGCCCCCTAAAAACAAAAGTGAAAATTTATTTTGCGATTTGGTTATCAATGGTAAAGCGTACTGATTTCTTGTCATAAAAAATAATTTAACTAAACTTACGTTTTTATCGAAGGATCTTAAATACTTCATCTCATTTGAAGTGGAAAGGGTATGGTCTATATCATTGACAAGGGGTCTATTTAATTGGTACGTTTTGTATTTTTTGCTTACTCTAAACAAATATTCAGTATCATCATCATATAGATAAAAAGGCTCAAATGGTGGTTCTGTTTCTACGATAGCTTTAAAAGGTAAAAGGGTTCCACCATAACTGAGTGCTCCACGTGGCATATAGATGAATTGATTTAAGGTATTTTGATTTTCCTCTTTTATCAAATCATTTGATGAATTTATATTTCTGTTTCCTTTTAAAACAACATCATCTTTGTTAGAAAATTGACTGAGTATATTTATAAAGTATTCTGACCAGTTATCCCCCATAACATTATCGTCGTCTAAAAGTAGTACATAATCACTCTTGTTTTTTCTGGCTTCAATAATACCTTTTTTAAAACCACCCGCTGACCCTTCATTTTTGTTATTTCTTATTATGATAATTTTTTTCTTTTGATCATTTTTTATATATTCATCTATTTTTGCACCGTTTGTTGAACCATTATCAACAACTATTACTTTGTTTACATTTTTGTCAGAGATAATAGCATTTAGTGTTTTTTCTAAAAAAGCAAATCTTTCGCCATACGTTACTGTTATTACGTTTATGTTCATATACTTTAGTCGAGTCGTGTAATTGTTTTAGTTTATCATGTTTATAATTTTTAGACTAGAAATTAGATAATGTTTCATGTTAGTATATATAAATGAAAAAAATATGAAATGCCCTCTTTGTCAAAATATCGCGTTATTAAGATATAAAAATATGAAAGGATATATTGAAGATTCAGCTTTTGATATCTACGAGTGTTCTTTTTGCAACGCTACATTTTCTGACCCTTTAAAATCAGATGAAAAAATCTATAATTATATTTATAAACAAGCAAAGAAAGTCCCGGGCTATGAAAGATATTATAGATACGCTGAACTTGTGAAAAGAGTCAGTAATCCTTTGTGGTATCTGTGTAATTCTGAAAGTGTCTATTGGTCTGTAAAAGAAGCTCTCGATAAAAATTTTAAAAAACAAAAAGATATAGATATCCTGGAGGTGGGGAGTGGTTTGGGATATTTGACATATAGTTTAAATAAAGCAGGATACAAAACTACCGGTATTGATATTTCAGAAGAAGCTGTATTAAAAGCAAAAAAACGCTATGGAGACTTTTATAAAGTCGAAGATATATTTGAATTAGTGAAGACAAACAATATTAAATATAATTGTGTTATTATGACAGAAATAGTTGAACATGTTGAGGATCCAAAAAAATTTATTGGGGCATGTTTAGGTCTTTTAAAAGAAGGGGGAAAATTAATAGTTACTACTCCCAACAAGTCTGCATCACCGCTTGGAACAATATGGCAGAGCGATGTACCGCCGGTTCATTTATGGTTTTTGGCAGAGGAAAGTGTTTCCAAAATTGCAGAAAGTTTTGGAAGAAAATGTGAATTTGTTGATTTTACTAGGTACACAAAAATGTTTTATACACCATTTTCTGCTCAAACGATGGATCAAATTCAATTGGAGGTGCCAAAACTCGCAAAAGATGGTTATCTTATTGCAGAGAGAAAAGATCATGGTATAAAATCATTAATCTTTGGTTTGAAAGGTAGATACTGGTTGTCTTATATAAAAAGGAGATTAAAAAATAAATTAATCTCTAATCGCACAGCTACTTTATGTGCGGTAATCTCATAATGTTTTTTATATAACCCAAGTGTTCTTTGTGTAATTTAATTGACATTATAAAAAACATAGATTTTTACTAACATATTTTCCACCTTCCTGGCTCATAGTAATTAAACAAAACAAAAAGATCTGGTCTATAAGTTATTTTTTTGTAATTTTTAAAAATATTTTCAGCCATCATTCCATCAGCGCAACTGGTGTTTTTAAATTGTAGTGTTTTAAAAATTTTTCCTTTATAAATTATTTGTTCTGGACCAATATGCCCAATTTTCATGTTGTCAGGCGATGCATAAAGAGTAGAGGTTGAGTGTGGGAACATTTCCAGAGGAATATTTAGATTATAATTTCTCTTAATATAATATAATACCCGTAGTTTAAGAGTTTTAAGAAATTTTGCTAATGAATTATCGCCTCGCTTCATTGATAAAACTACTATTTCATCTTTCATTTTTCTTATCTCATCAATCACGTTTGATTCCAACGCATCATCATCATTCAAAATTATATAATAATCATCCTCAACGATGTTCTCGTTTTTAATAAAATAATTAAATTTTGAATAGCACTTGTCCCAATTATCTGGTGGTGTGTAATTAATTATGTTTACCCAATTATTATTTGTATTAATCTTATATACTTTTTCTTTTATTTCTGATGACACTATCAAATTCCACTCAATATTAAATGGTCGCAACATTTCTATCAATGTGCTAAATAAATGAACCCTACTGAATGCGGTTACAATATGTATTTTATTTGATGTTTTTGATTCCATTTGAGTTAATGTGTAATTTTGTATATATGATTATAATTAATGGTATCATAGAATAAGAAATAACGGTTGCCCATGCAGAACCTATTATTCCAAATTTTGGAATAAAAACAAAATTTAAAATAACATTTACCAGTGCTCCAATAAAGGATGATATCATTATTAGTTTTGTACTATTTTCCACTGTAAGATATTGTTGTAAGACCATAATTATAGAAACAACAACTCCTGCCCAAGTATAAATTTTTAGAATTATTATTGATCCTAAATAAGCATGCCCAAAAAGAATTAGTATTAAATACTTTGCAAAAATAAATTCAAAAAGAGCAATTGATAAAGCAATAATGGTTACAAATATAAACATCTTTTTTATTCTTTTCACGTATAATTCATTGTGAACTATTTTTGCATTTACAATAGCAGGAAGAAGAACACCACAAATTATTGCTGGAATAAAATACCAAATTTCAGCAAGCTTGACTCCAGCTGCATAAATACCAAGCGATGTGGTATCTATCATTCTCCCTATCATTACTTGATCAATTTTTGTATATATGAGATAAAATGCCGAACTAAGAATAAAAGGCCAAGCATCTGAAAGCATGGTTTTTGCTAAGGTAAAATTAAAATCAAATTGTATTTTTTGACCATTTTTAATGAATATTTTTAATATTATAAAACTATAAACAGCAATTTCAAAAACCAAAGCTAAAATAAACCAACCTGTGCCTAGACCCATAAAGACCAAGTAAAGTTTAAGTGCAGATACTGCGACTGTTGATATAAACTGGGCAATGAAAGAATATTTATAAATGATTATAGATTGGAAATAAGAATCAATAATACTAAGTGATGCAAATACTAATTGCAATGAATACAAGAATATAAGAACCGTCGTGTAAAAATCATTTTTTATTAATATTGATGTGACTGTAGATAATAAAATTACTAACCCTCCTCCAGTAAGTTTTAAAACAAAAGCAGTATTTAATATTGATTTTTTATTTTCTTTATATTTAATCAAATCCCTGACAATTATGTTATCTATTCCAAAACTAGATAAAAAACTAAAAATAGCAACAAAACTAAGCGCATAATTTAATACGCCATATCTTTCAGGTCCAAGATATCTAGCAACAAGGGTACCAACAATCAAGGACATCAGGAGAGAAAATATTTTTCCTGTAAAAGACCAACCCATATTTCTAAAATACTTCTGAAAACCAATATGGCCCCATTTTTCCTTTATATAATCCCAAGAAAATATGTACATAATTTTATATATATATTTAAATACTAGCATTATTAAATCAAAAACAAAACTCATATATTATTGATTATTTGATATTACTTTTATGCTACAATTACTTGTATTGCGAAAGAAAATGCCAATAAAGATTAACTATTATTAAAAATACAAAAAATGAATTTACTGGAAAAAATACTTTTGAAACTCAAAATTTTTTTGCGTCACCCAGTTTTTGCATATTATTTTGTATTACATTATTTTATTAACAATGAAGGTTGTGGTGCAAAATTTTATACTAATGAAGAGGTAAAGGAAAGAATAAAAGAAGGTAAAAGTATTATAAGATATGGTGATGGTGAAGCTACCATGATGCTTGGTGGTTATATATTTTATCAAAAATATAATGAAAGTTTATCCAATACACTTAAGAAAATTGTACAAAATTGTACTGCAAACACTAATTATTGTTTGTCAGTGCCAGATATTATTAATGAAAAAAGTAAAAATTTAAAAAAAAGATTTCTTTACACTATATATACTTTATTAATTACATATTATAAATTATTTTTTAAAAAAGATATAAAATATGTTGACGCATTTATATTTTACAAACACGATGTATTAGATTTTGTTAAAAATGTAAAAGAAAATCTTGTTTTTATAACACCCCAAAAATCGAAGGACATGATAATAGAGGGCTCATATTTTAATGAGTATAAAAAATGTTTTAAAAATATTGATTTTATTACAGTAAAGGCAATAGACAGTTATGATGAAAAGGACTATGTTTTGAAAAAAATTAGAGAGTTTGATTATCGAAATACATTATTTTTGTTTTCTTGTGGTCCAAGTGGTAAAGCTTTTATTTATGATATTAGTAGTTATGGTGCACAGGGAATTGATTTGGGCCATGGAATATCATGGTTTTGGTCAAAAGAAACACTACCACTTATCACAAGATCAGAAGGTATTTTCAATATAATATTTAAGAACTTTCTATAAAAATTAACCCATCACCACCATTGTATCTTGTATATTTATGCTATAATCCAAGTCATAAAATTAGTAGATAAATTTATTAATTAATTTATAAATCGAATGAACAAAAATAATATAATTAAATGGACAATATTGACCGGACTTTGGGCAGTTCTCCTAATACCATTCTTTGTTGCTAACAGTATGTTTTTCCCATATATCACAGGGAAAAATTTCACTTTTAGAATAATTATTGAAATAATTTTTGCACTTTGGGTATATTTGGCTTTTATAGATGCAAAATATAGACCAAAATTTTCTTGGGTAGCAGTTTCAGTTGGAGCTTTTGTTATTATAATGGCCATTGCTGATATTTTTGCGGTTAATCCTTTAAAAGCAATTTGGAGCAATTATGAAAGAATGGATGGTTTTATCACTCTTCTACACCTAATAATGTATCTGTTTGTTTTTGCTTCAGTGATGAAAACAGAAAAGATTTGGTCATGGTTTTTAAGATCATCGCTTATAGCAAGTGTCATTATGATATTTCCAGTTTTGAGTGAATGGATTAGTACTCATACAGATAGAGTTTCTGTTACTCTCGGCAATCCAATTTATGTTGCGGTATATTTTTTGTTTAATTTTTTCTTTGCACTCATTCTTTTATATAAAGATGTAATAGTTAAGAGTGAAAATAGTCCAAAACAATTAAAAACAATTTGTAGAAATTGGCTTACGTATGCATATTTGCTGTCAGCGATTATTTGTTTGTTTGGAATTTGGAGAACAGCAACAAGAGGCGTCATACTTGGTTTACTTGGGGGTTTGGTGATAACTTCAATAATAATAGCCATTTTTGAAAAGAAAAATAAATTAATAAAGAATTCATCAATAGGTTTACTTGCAGTGATAGTATTAATTATTGGTGGATTTATTTTAATAAAAAATACCCAATTTGCTCAAAAAAATCCAACCCTAAAAAGGTTTGCTGATATATCTTGGGTAAATGTTGCTGGACAAGCAAGACAGTATGTTTGGCCAATGGCCTTGAAAGGTGTGGCGGAAAAACCTGTTCTTGGTTGGGGACAAGATGGTTTTAATAATGTATTTAACAAATATTATGATGTAAGAATGTATGACCAAGAGCAGTGGTTTGATCGCGCACACAATACACCACTTGATGTATTTGTTGCCGGTGGGTCACTAGGACTTCTGGCCTATTTGTCAATATTTGCTGCTGCTATATTTGTTATTTGGAAAAAGAAAAATAGTTTTGGCGCGACGGAAATTGGTTTGATAGTTGGTTTACTTGCTGCATATTTTGCGCAAAATCTTTTTGTTTTTGACAACTTAGTTAGCTACATATTCTTCTACATTATTTTGGCCTATTTATATTTTAGAGATACTCAGGGAGAATCAAAAGACCAAAGGAAAATTTCAGATGACACAGCAAATTATGTTGTCGCGCCTATTCTTGTTGTTGTCTTTGGTGCAATGCTTTGGTATTGCAATATAGTACCGATAAATGCAAACCTTAATCTGATAAATGCAATGCAGTCTGCAAGCCAGTCTCCAGAAACATCTTTAAACTATTTCAAGCAAGTATTTTCAGCAAATACATTTGGAAGTGCTGAAGCGAGGGAGCAAATAATTAGTATTGTTCCACAACTTGTTTCGTCACAAAAGGTTGATACTAAAATAAAACAAGATTTTGTTGATCTTGCGTATGGTCAAATGCAGGAACAGGTAAAAGAGACACCATATGATGCCAGATATCAATTTTTTATGGGAGTATTTTTAGATAATATGAATCAATATCAATTTGCTCTTCCATATTTACAAAAAGCTTTGGAACTTTCGCCAAATAAATTAACAGTGATGTTTGAACTTGCAAAATGTTATTCTTATCTTGGACAAAAAGATAAAGCTCTTGAAATAAGTAAAAAAGCATATGATTTGGTTCCAGGTTACACGGATGCAAAAATGAGTTATGTCTCATCATTAATAATCAATGGGAATGAAATATTGGCAAAACAATTAATTGGAACCTCAACAGTGACAAATGAAAATGTTGTACGGGCTTACCTTATATTGGCGGAAGGTTTTATTCAAAAAGGTGATAAATATTCTGCAGTTGCCGAGATAAATAAAGCTATCGATTTAGCCCCAGGTTTTAAAACTCAAGGAGAGGATATAATCAAAGGCATTTGGAATGGAAGTCTAAAATAAAACTTGATTAATTGTTTATTTGTGCTAAAATACAGATAGTTGAGTGCTAGTAGCAAGAGTTCAGCACTTATAGAAAAATGTCTTCACATAACTCCCGAAAGGGAGTTTTGTGTTGGTCAAATTTGCTTATTATTTATCATCTTTGATATAATATTTAGGTGCCATTGTTTTTACTTATAGCCGGCGATTGCACTCATTTAAAGACATTTCTTTGGAGTTGAACCTCGCCGGCTATAAGTGAAAATAATTAAAAATAACATTAAGCTTTCTGATTTTAACACTTTCAGAACCGGCGGAAACGCACGGTTTTTTTGTACAGTCAGAAATTTAAATGAATTAATAGAAGCAATAAAATTTGCAAAAATAAAAAAATTAAAATTTTTTGTAATTGGCAATGGATCAAATCTTTTATTAAATGATAAAGATTTTGAGGGGTTTGTTATCAAAATTTCTATTAAAAGCAAAAAGATAGAATCAAAAAGTAAAAAGCATTCCATTGTTTCGGCTGGCGCAGGTGAATCAACTGACAATCTGATTAAATTTTTAATAAAAAATAATTTATCTGGTATTGAAAATCTCTGGAATATTCCCGGAACAGTTGGTGCAGGGGTGGTCCAAAATATTGGAGCGTATGGAGTTGAGTTAAAAGATTCCATCGATTCAGTAGAAGTTATTGATGCAAAAAGTTTTAAAACATTTACCTTAAAAAATAAAGATTGTAAATTTGGTTATCGTGACAGCATTTTTAAAAAAAATAAAAATTTAATAATTACTAAAGTCTATTTAAAAGTGAACAATTATTTCAAACCAAATACAAAGTACTCGGCTCTAAAAGAGTATTTTTCTAGGGCAAATATACTAAATGCTAAAGATATTATAAAAGCAGTTCAAAAAATCAGAAAAAATAAATTGCCAAATTGGAAAATTCTTGGTACTGCTGGCTCTTTTTTCAAAAATCCTATCATTACAAATGCAAAATATCAAAAATTATTAAAAAAATATCCGAATTTACCAAAATATAGCGCAGATAAAGGATTTATAAAAATTCCGCTTGGTTTTGTGATTGATAAGATATGCAGGCTAAAAGGTTCACGAGTCGGACAAGTCGGACTTTATGAAAAGCAGTCTCTAGTGGTTGTAAATTATTGTGGAGCAAAATTTTCTGAAATAAATAATTTTGCAAAAAAGATTGAGCAAGAAGTTTACAACAAAATAAAAATAAAAATTGAGAGAGAAGTTGAAAATATTTTTTAAAAAAGTTATCAACATGTCAAAATCTATTGTATTAATTGAAAATAGTTGTAAAATTATAGCTAGCAGTAGGTTTAAGTTTAAATAGTTCATTCACAATCTAACCGTAGGTTGTGAATGACTCTCAGAAACTTGTGTCGATAAACTACTATTTACAAACAAGATAATTTTTTTCGAATATATTGTAAGTTTCTCCTTATTCGAAATATAAAAAAATGGCAGCTAAAAAGAAAGCAAGAAAAGCAAAGAAAGGAAAAAAAGTAGCAAAAAAAGCTAAGAAAGGAAAGAAGAGATAGTCAATATCTTAAACAGCGCGCCCGAAGGGCGCGCTGTTTTTATATTATATTATTTTATGTTAATATGTATTTTATGTCATTTTTAAGTCAAATTTTTGGAGACAGACATACAAAATTAATTAAAACATTGGAGCCAATTGTGAAGCAAATAGGCTCTTTTGAGGATGGTTTAAAGGCTCTTTCAGACGAACAATTAAAAGCTAAAACGGTTGAATTTAAAGATAGGTTAGGAAAGGGTGAAACATTAGATTCAATTCTTCCAGAAGCGTTTGCCGCTGTGCGCGAAGCTTCAAAAAGAACTCTTGGACTCAGACCTTTTGATGTTCAGCTTATAGGTGGAATTATTTTGCATAGAGGAAATATTTCTGAAATGAAAACTGGAGAAGGAAAGACTCTCGTTGCAACTTTGCCTGCATATTTAAATGCGCTTACCGGAAAGGGAGTTCACATTGTTACGGTCAACGATTATCTTTCAAGAAGAGACGCTGTTTGGATGGGACAAATTTATAATGCACTTGGTTTGTCAGTTGGTATTTTAAATCATGAAGCTTCTTATCTTTATGATCCAACACATGTTGAAAAAGACAAAGAAAGAGACGAACTTGGTTCATTTAAAGTTGTTTATGAGTTTTTAAAACCTTGTTCTCGACCAGAAGCTTACAAAGCAGATATTACTTATGGAACAAACAACGAATACGGTTTTGATTATTTGAGAGACAATATTGAGTATGATGTTAAAAATCTTAGACAGAGAGGATACAACTTTGCAATCGTGGACGAGGTAGATTCTATTTTAATTGATGAAGCAAGAACGCCACTTATTATTTCTGCACCAGCACAAGATTCTGGAAGTTTATATGATGTTTTTACAAAAATTGTTCGTGAATTTGTAAAAGATGTTGATTACACTGTAGATGAAAAACACAAAGCAATTCAACTCACTGATGCTGGAATAAATAAAGCCGAAAAATCTCTTGGTGTTGAAAATATTTATACTGAGGGTGGCATTAGATACGTTCATCATCTTGAAACTGCAACTCGTGCAAAAGCTTTATATGAAGTAAATAAGGACTATGTTGTAAAAGACGGTGAAATAATTATTGTTGATGAATTTACAGGTAGACTTCAACCTGGAAGAAGATGGTCTGAAGGTTTACACCAAGCTATCGAATCAAAAGAAGGTGTAAAAATTCAAAAAGAATCTAGGACTTATGCTTCTATTACATATCAAAATTATTTTAGAATGTATGCAAAACTTTCTGGTATGACAGGAACTGCGCTCACATCAAGCGAGGAATTTTTCAAGGTGTATCACATGGATACTATTCCTGTCCCTACAAATAAACCAAGTCAGAGAAAAGATTCCAATGATTTAATTTTCCAAACAGAACAAGGAAAGTTTAAGGCACTTGCAAAAATGGTTAAAGAAAAAAATAAAGCTGGCCAGCCGGTGCTTATTGGTACTGTTTCCATTGAAAAAAATGAAGTGCTTTCAGAATTTCTAAAAAGAGAAGGAGTTCCTCACAATATTTTGAACGCAAAAAATCACGAAAAAGAGGGAGAGATTGTCGCACAAGCTGGTAAATTCGGTGCGGTTACTGTGGCGACAAATATGGCTGGTAGAGGAGTTGATATTAAACTTGGTGGAGTAATTTTTGATAAAGATGAATATGAAAAAGTAAAATCACTAGGAGGACTTGCTGTTTTTGGTACGGAAAGACACGACGCAAGAAGAATTGACAATCAACTTCGAGGAAGGTCCGCAAGACAAGGTGACCCAGGAGAAACTCGTTTTCTTGTTTCGCTTGAAGATTCTTTGATGAGAATTTTTGCAAATGATACCGTCAAAAAAATGATGAATCGTTTTGGTATTCCCGAAGATCAACCAATCGAAAACTCACTTATTACAAGATCACTTGAAAATGCTCAAACAAAAATCGAAGGTTTCAATTTTGATGCAAGAAAACACGTTTTGGAATATGATGACGTTTTAAATTTTCAGAGAATTACCGTTTATGAAAGACGCAGAAAAATTCTTACAGGTGGGCTTGATGTTGTAAAAGAAAAATTAGCAGAAATTGCCGTTGATGAAAATTCACAAAAAATAATTTCAGATAAAATCAAAATTTTAGGCGAAGAAGAATTTTACAGAATTGCAAGAATTATTATGCTTCAGTCCATAGATATGTTTTGGGTAGATCATCTTGAAATGATGGATTATCTTCGTGGCTCAGTAAACCTTCGTTCATATGGGCAAAGAGATCCACTAGTTGAATATAAAAGAGAAGGGTTAAGATTATTTAAGGATATGCAAGAAGCAATCAACGCTCAAGTAATTAGCCTATTGCCACATATTGGTGCCGGTGCATTTGTTGCTGAAGAAGAAAAATTAAAAGAAACCCAAAAAGGAATGAAAATGGCTGGTGCAGAAGGGAAGTCAGATAATGC
>Ga0209083_1002398_pt1 | contig 17933 bp, 18 predicted proteins | sample AM7aDNAmetaG_FD_184132 | JGI IMG/M metagenome (GOLD analysis project Ga0209083, IMG submission 184132) | Freshwater microbial communities from Finland to study Microbial Dark Matter (Phase II) - AM7a DNA metaG (SPAdes) (version 3) | ecosystem: Environmental > Aquatic > Freshwater > Lake ...
TAACCAACTTCTAATATTTTTGTTTTATCCATATAAAGAAATGGAGATTCTACAATAATTTTCTTATCTGAACTTAGAAATATAGTTGCATTAGCAGTATAAGCAAATTCTGGTCTACAATCTGGATAAATTGCATGATCTCCTGAATGTGCACCAAAAGCTATAGTATCAGCTCCAATACTTTCTGCATAACCAGCCATAATTGATAAAAATATTAAATTTCTACCTGGAACAACTGTTTGAGACATATTAGCTGCCTGATAATGTCCTTCTGGTATATCACCTTGACCATTTAATAAATTTGATTTGAACAACTGATTTACAAATGGTAAATCAACAAGTTTAGGTTCTATATTATAAAATTTACAAACATCAAGAGCTGCTTTGTTCTCAAATTTATTATGTTTTGATCCATAATTAAAAATTATCGGAAATATCTCATTTTCTTGACTATTTTCATCAACAGTATTAATTATACCTTCATAAATATAATATGCTAACATTGTTACGCTATCCATTCCACCACTCAAACCTATTACTACTTTTTTCATCTATTCTCCTTTTTCTAAAAAGATTTTTTATTTACTTTATAATTTCTATATGAAATTTTTAAAAACTAAATTAATTTTTTATTTCAATTTTTATTTCAATTTCTTTTTTTACTATATTAGTGAATTGTTTAAGCAATTCATCTTTAAATCTTTTTGCAGTTTCTGAATATATTGATGATTTATCAAAATTTAAAATTAATACTTGGTTATCTAAAACTTCAACATTACAATTTTTTATAACTTCAGATAAAACTTTACTTGAATCTTTAATTTTTTCAATTAACTTTTGATGAATATCACTTCCTATTTCATAGTACTCTGTTCTTATATTTGATGTATTTTGACTCATCATGTTGTTTACTCCATTATTATTTCTAAACCAGACATATCAATAGTTTCTGTTATATTATCTTTTGGTTTTTTAATTGTTCTTTTACATTTAGTACATTTATATATTATATTTTTTGAATCTTGTTCAAAATTTATTTCAACTTCTCCACCACACTCACTACATTTTCGAATCATACTTCTCCTCCTAAAAAGAATATTTAGGAGGAGAAATGAATCTCCTCCTAAAATATGTTTTTATGATAATATTGTTCCAGATGGTACTGATGGTATTGTTAATTCATCATTTATTGGTTTTTCATTCAATAATGATGTATCAACTTTTCCTTTTGCTGATTTTCTCATAGATAAATATACTGAATCATTTTCAGTAACAATTTCTTTATATTTTGCCGATCCAACATATTCTAATAATAATTTGTGATCAGTTTTTGATGTTGATTTTGATTCATAACCACATTTCCAATTTTCTCCATCTTCAAGGGTTACAATATTTTCATTAATTTGATCATCGTGTAATAATTTTGCTCCTTTTTCTCTTAATGATATCTGTGATGCTTTAATTTCATTTTCTTTCTTTTTAAGATCTCTATATTGTGTTAAAAGAGAAACATATTCACTTTCTGAGTGAACACTCATTAAAACCTCCATTTTTTTATTTATAATATCTATCAGAATGATCTTTTATTTCTTGTTTTGAAGCTCTTCCTGCTCCATTCTTTAATCTTTCATTTGTAAACTTTGTAGCATTATTATTATAACTTTTCATTCTTGAGCTATTTTTACCAACGGCAACACCGCCGAAAATATATATAAATGCAAAGATAATAGCCCATATTATAATTATTGTTAAAAATACTTCTTTTAAAAATTCAAACATCAAAAATCCTCCTATCTTAAAGAACTATTAAATTCTCCATAAGATAGAATCGAAATTTTTAAATAATAGTGGACGGAAATAATTATTTATAAATTTTTCGGTATCACCGAAATCCACCAGTTCGACGTAATATGCAAATTTCATAAGCATAGATTTATATTGAGTGTCATTTTGTATTGTTCGATCGATCAATTGGAGTTTTGTTAGTTCATCGATTACGCCTTTTATAGTTTTTACTAGATTTGCTTTGACTATTGAATAGTTGTTTTTATATCTATTCTTAATCATAATGTCAAAACCATCCAATGTATAGCAATTGTTTATTGATAAAAATCTTGGTATAATAATATTATAACAATCAATACACAAAAATTGATAAATGGTTATACCAGTTTCCATAAGTTTTTCTGGTAATATTATATCAGCATCAAAATCACTAATATTAAGATAATTTTCATTTACATAATTAATCATATTTGCTAAAATTTCATATTTAAAATTGTCATTAGGACTATTAATTAATAAGTTAACTCCTAAATTTTCAAATTTAATATATTGATCTTTAATTGTTTCTTCAACAGCTTCAATTTGCTCGTAATCATTATAATTATTTGGTATTAAAATTGGACTTATATTATCAACAACATCTATTGAATTTGTATCAATTGGATTAATCATTTAAAATCCTCCTTATAATTTAATGGAATCAATTTATTATCGGCAAGATTGTTCTTTTTACCATGTTCCAGTTTTGGATTATAATCGATTCCTTTGAATTGTTTTATTTCTAGATTAATATGTTTCCGCCGGTAGAAATCTCCAACGGTTCAAATACATCTACTTTTAAAAATCCAGTATTACATCTAGTTGCTGAAATATATGATCCATCTGGTTGTTTACCAATACTAATTTCATAGTCTTCTGCTGTAATTGGAAAAGACATTGTGCTTCTTAATGATAAATCTGAATTTGTTTCATCTAATTTTGTTGCTTTTGGATCACTAATGTAATCATTAAATAAATATATTGCAGTATCTGGAATATGTATTGCTTTTAATAAATTATCCTGAATAAGAAATTCAATATAATCAACATCTGCTGCTAAACCTGAAATTATATTTCTTGTTGCTTTATCAACTTTAATATTACAAAGTAATTCACAATCTCCCAAGTCAGGAAGTTTAATTTCTTCAACTAAAGTTTCAACTTGTTGAGGAAGAAATAATTTAATTTCACCATTAGTAACTATAAATCTTGAATTTTCAACATCATTAATAATAAAAATATCATTATTATTTCTAAATTGTTTAAATAACTTAATATATTTTTTAGGATTAAGGATATGTAAATTGATTTTATTGTTACCAAAGATATCTTGTATATCTGCACCTATTATAGCACCAGAAGTACTTTGTGTTATTGAAGAGTTTTTTATTATTAATGAATCATTTGAACTTTTATCTGTTATCAATACATTTAATACTTTTAACAAACTATCGAATTTTGCTGGACTTACTTGACATATTACATTATTTTCACTATTAATTGTTGGAGTGAATATTGAAAGAGGTGAAGTTTGTGCATCTATTGTTTCTTCTCCTTCAATCATTGGAGGAATTTCAAATCCTTCTGCTCCAAATTCTGAGTTTTCATCTGTTGTAAAATCTTCCATTTATTTTTCTCCTCTAGTATGTTATTGTTATTGATACAGGTGTTTCTGCTACTTGATAAACAATATTTCAATTGAAATTTCCTGGTTCTTCTTTTTTTGATTTTATAAGATTATTCATTGCTGGAAATAAATTAACAACAAAATTTTTATAAAATTCTTTTTTTTGTTCTTCAGAATTAAAATAAAAAATAATAGTTTTTTCTTTAACTTTAACAACAGTTTCAAATGGTTGTATTTTTCCTGAAGCTACTGTTAAATTAAATATACTTGGATACCATTCTTTTGGTATGAATTTTGTAGACTTTTTTGCAACTTCTTTTTTTGGTGTTTTATTAAAAATTTCATCAATTTCTGTTTTTATATTTGACATTTTTAAACCTCTTTTTATATAAAAAAATTTTGAAGATGGGGGCTGAATCGCCCCCATATTTTTAGCTCGCGGCAATCTTCATGTTGCTCGCGACTTGTTTCGACAGTTCTTCTTCTGAAATTACATCTTTCAGATAACAGAGCTTTGGAGATTTTGCGATAGCATCTATGAGCATTCTTCCCTGTTCCCGGCCATTTGACAGATCATAATGATCAGCCTCTTCCTCGACAATCTCAAAGCCGTTATCTTTCGATTTCGGTTTGACAATATCAAACTTGAATGGTCTGAATCTTTTGGAGTCAAACCCAAGTTTCCCGTTCCAGACTGCACGTTTTTGAACGTCGAACTTTACTTCACCGTCAATCTCAGTCCGTTCCACAACTAGTTCCAGGGTTTTCTTTCCCTGAAATTTGTTGACGTCGCCGTCAGATTTCACCTTATATGAGCTGACATCAAGTCCCATATCCTTCACGAAAAGTTCGTTCCGGATCTGATTCAACTGTTGTAGGAATATATGGTTCTTTTTTGATTCTTCAATCTTCTTCAGCATTGTCTGCTGCAGACGTAATACTTTTTCCTGAGCATCTTCTTTTTCGATTAACTTTGTGTAAATCTTCCGTAGCTCCGGTTCGGAGCGAAATTCAACGAGCTCTGTAAAGTACTGAATAATTGCTCGCTCTTCTTCTCCAGTTCCTTTATCCCTTAACTTCGCCGTTCTGCATAAAACTTTTAATTTTGACATTTAACGCCTCCTAATTTTAATTAAAATATACAGATCCTCGACAGATCTATATTTACAACTATATTATTTCTATATAAAATAGTTGATTATTAAATTAAGAAAAGTGCTCAGATTTCTAGTAAATCTGAGCGGCTAATAAGTAATTGTGGTAGGATCAGAATCAACTAGAATGCCTAATCCATTGCTCATTCAATTGTATTATTTCTATATGAAAGTTGAGAATATTTAATTAACAATCTGTAAACCAAGTCCAGTCATATACAAATTGAAGATATTCTTTGTTCCGCCAGTTTTAGAAATTTCAACTTCTGATGGAGATTCTCCAGTTTCTACAATTGTATTGTATAAAATTCTTTTTGCTCTGTGTTCATCACTTCTAGGACCAAGTAATTCGGCAAGAATACTTTTTGCATCATGAGTAAGAAATGAATACATATCTAATCTTGCTATACTTTGACCACCACCTTGAGCTTTTCTTCTTGTTGGTTGTCTTGTTAATCCTATAAATTTACCAGTTCCTCTAACATTAGCATACACATCTGAATAGTGTTCAAGAAATAGATAATGTGCAACTCCAACTGGAACAGGTGTATCTGTCCAACGATCTATTTCTGGTATATATACTTTTTCTTCTAGAGGAATATGTAAGAAATCTGCCGCTGACTTAATATTATCAAATGAAACATCTTCAAATGGTTCAATAATATAGATCAATTTAAATTGATCATTTTTAATATCATTTCTCAATTGAGTACCTGAATATTGTTTTAATATAGTTATTACATTTTCAGCTACTTTTTTCGGACCAAGTATTGAATAAATATCACTAATGAATTTTACTAGTTTATCATTTGTTACTTTTGGATCAACTGCCATTTCTTTTATTTTAAGTTGACCAAAATACATAATCTTACCAAGATACAATTCTTTAAGCAATACAAGATTCTTCCTTGAGAATATACCAAGTGGGGACAGAAACACATCAATTTTAGGAGTTATTTCACCCTTAGGAGCTGGATCAAGCATTTTACTGATAACTCCTTTAGACCCAAAACGATTAGCTATTTTGTCGCCCTCTTGCAATGATTTTTGTGTTTTAATATAATAAACTAATTTCGCGCCGTTAAAAGGATTCCCTTTGTATTTGTGATTTCCTATATCAACAAACGACATATCTAAATTATCTAATGCTTGAGTTTTCATTTTTGGATCTTTAATACTTTGTTGTAACTTAGTAACTACAGCTTTAGTTTCTTTTACTAAAGACTCATGAAAAGATAATAAAGATTTATCAACACTATTTTTATTGTTAATATATAATTTAATATCAACTATTTCTCCTCCTGGAGATTTCATTTTAATACTTTTTTCTCCAGCGGCAAATAAATCTAGAGTTTCTTCATCATCATCTGAAACTTCAGCAACATCTAGATAATCTTCTAATGAATTCTCATATGAAAATTCTACTAAAATTTCACCAGGTTCAGTTATTTTACCTTTTTCTTTTTCTAAGCGTATAATTTTTGTATTAGGTTCTATAATTAATTCTTTTTCTTCAACAACATCTGTTTTTGTGTTATCTGCAAGAGATTTTGAAACTACATAAGAATCTTCGTGATTGTAACCCAAATAATTTACAATTGCTATAAATACATTTGTACCGGCACAATATGTACCATTTTTATCAAAATTCTTTGTATAAGCAATTACTTGATTTGTTTTAAATTTAGAACCAACTGGAAGAGCTGTCATTTCAAGAGATATAAAAGCTCCTCTTTTAGTCCTACTTAATCTTGGAATAATATCAAGAGTTTCAGTTGTATTATCTTTATATTTTACAGTCATAGTTTTATTATGATCTACTTCTATAACTGAACCATCTCTTTTAGCTTTGTGAATAAATCTTGTTGAAGCTAATTGAGGAACAATAAATTCAGCTCCAGTTCCAACTAAAGGTGCTTCTGAATTACTAACTGGAGTTGTTTGATTGGCATGTGTTCTGGCAAGTACAAGACGATCTGAATCTACTTGATTTTGAAATGGTGTGAGAGCTTCATCTAATGCTAGTGTTTGCCAACCTGATACATTTGATATATCCTTAAAACCATAACTGCCGTATTGGTTAGTTATGACTGGTGTTAAGGTATGGTGCGTAACTACATTTATGTTAATCTAAGATCGCTACTCTTAGACTTCCTCTTTTAAATAAATAAAAGAAGAACCCGTAGTTACCTACGGGATCAGACTATATCATCATCCTTAGATTTTTCTAAGGATGTCTCGCGCTTCCCACTCCGCTTGGAGGGTACTCCCTTTCGGGATAGTCGTTGCACCTTCAGTAAATCTTGTTAGCGGCAAGATTTAAAGCTTGGCTCAGGATTGTCCTATCTCTAGGAGTTTCCCTGAATTCACGAGATTATTCGATCATCATTACTGATGAAAGGACCTATTTTAAGCCAACATCAACATATTCTGGAGTAGAACAAGCACTGATTATACCATACTGCGAGGGATGTACATTTCTATGTTCTTTCTTAAATGATCTTTTGCTAGGAACTCCCCCTTTACCTCCCTTGATTACTCTTGAACTTTGCATTATTTCAGTTACAGGAGCTACTGGTTCGGTATTTTGTAAAACTCCAGCTTCGGTTAATAAATTACTAATAACATATTCAGGATCAACATAAACAACAGCTGTATCATCTCCAGATTCAACTTTATTTTTATAATGATTATGTGCCATTTTAAGAACTTTAAAAACTTGATTTAATATAACTTCACTCAATCTTGATCTATAAAGTTTAAGATCAGAAAGTGAATCAATTTTTTGATTTAATAAACGATCAACTGCCGTTGTAGAACTTAATGCAACTAAATTGGTTGGTAAATCTTCAAATTGTAAAAGCTCTTTTGTAACTGGATCTATAAAATTTAATGTTAATAAAGTAATCAAATTAATAGATCTAGATCCATAAATTTCAGCAATATAAGGATAAATTGCTTGAGGATCAGTTAAATCTAATATTGGTGATTTAAATTTCAAACCAACTAATCCATTTACAAATAATCTTTCTTTTAAATTATCTGGTTTAATAAGTAAGAATTTATCATCTTTAGTTGGAATACAAACAAATTCTTTATTGTTAACATCAACTATTTCATAATCTATACCATAATCATTGAGAGCGGCAAGAAGTCCTTTTTGACTCCACATATATAATATCAAAGGCATCTTTAATGATCCAAGATATATCCAAATATATGGAACTGCTCTTTTTGTTTTTGATAAAGTATCATCAGGATTTGCTTTGCTTATTTCATCAAGAGCAACCTGATATAAAAATTCAAATCTACCAACATCAAGAGTTTCATTAGTAGCTTTATTGATTAATTTGCCGGTATCATCATCAATTAATATTGTTTGTGTTGGTGATACATAAAGTGTTTCACCGGCAAAAAATATAGCAGATCCATCAGAAAATTTACAATATTGATCTGTTTTTTCTTCAATTAGTTTCGGGTATCTAATTTTGATATATTCACATATATCTTCAATATCACTTGGGTTAAATTTAGTATTTGCTAGACCTACACGAACAATACCATAATTAGATATCATACGAACTTCATTTTTATCTGTTTTAGTAATAGGTCTAAGAAATTGTTGTGTACTCATAATATAATGATTACCATGAAGTTTAAAATATTTATCACTTACTGGTGATGGAACTTTTAATTGAACAACATAAGGTTCTTTTTTTCCACCATTCACATTTTGTAAAGTAGCTTGATAATTTATAAATCTATCTTTATTATCATCTTCAACAGTCCAATCTAATTTTTTAAGTCTAATTGGATGTTCTGATCCGATAGTTTCTAAAGATCCAAATAATTTTTTAACATTTTCATGAATAGTATTTTCAAATTCAAATTTCTGCCGATGTTGACCAGTAGTATATTTAAGATCAATAAGTTTACTTGGTTCCATGGAAATATTCTTAGGATCATGAATATTTAATGGAACTTTATATGTGTCAATTTGTCTTAATTTATTAATCAATAATGCTGGCCGATCTAAATGTTCTTCTTTAATATTATCATGACCATAAACAGTATAATTTATAGCTTTCAATACAATACTTTCTGCTTCATCTCTTGTTGGTTTTTTATCTGTAGTTGAAATATATGCATCAAGAGCAGTTTTTACATTAGATACAATATCTGGATCATCTATTTTATAATTTTTCAAAACAGATCTTAATTCATTATGATTTAATTCTATTTTGACTTTTCCTTCATCTAAATCTGAAGTTGCAACAGTTTTTGTATTCTGTAAATCTTTTACAATATCAGATATTACTGAATCTGTTTTCTCTTTTGGTTCTTCATCAGTTTTCTCATTATTTAAAATTGGCTCAGATCCAGATTCTTCATCAGTTGCAGTTTGAACTTCAATGAATTTTTCCATTTTCTGGATATTCATAAGTATTAATTTAGTTTCGCCTTTATCTTTATGAATTATCGGCATTATAACATTTTGACAATCAGACAACATTGTAAAATTATCAAAAAATTTCATATCTTTGAAATCATCTGTTTTTACAAGTGTTCTTATATGTTGTAGTATGTTGAAAAGAGAACCTTGTTGATCTTTCACAAGAAATAAAAAATCAACATCGAATGTTGGATCATATGATTTAATTTTAGTATATAATGTTTGAAATTCATTTAATATTATTTTAACGGCATTTTTTTCAGATGTTTTATTTAAAAGATAAGTTAATGCTTGAGACCACATAGAAATATCATAAAAGAAAAATTTAATAGGTTTTCTATTTTTATCTTCTTCATCTGGTTTTTCTTCCATGAAATTACCTAATACTTTTAATCTTTTGCCGATCTTCTTTTCTTCTAATCCCATTAACATCTTTTTAACTTCATAATAATGAGCTTTACCGTTAAACTTTTTATTGCCGATATTAAAAATCTTATTAGGACAAACTATACCAGCACAATTAGATAATAAAATATTTGTGTGATATATTTCATTCCAAATCTCTAAATTTGTATCTGGAAGGGTTATAAAAACAACTCTTTTATTCACATATATTTTCTGATTTTTGATAAGCGAGCTTAAGTGTACATTATCATAATTCATATTAAGTATCTCCTTTATAATTGATTCCTTCAAATAATATTTTAAATTCTCTTTTGAGTAATTCTTTTAAATTATAAACATAAACATATTCAAAAGTACCATTATTCAAATGTATTGGTATACATGCACTAAACATAATTCTTCCATCAAAATGTTGATTTGTAAAAACTAATGCTGCTCTATTTTTAAATTGACAAATTAATAATATTATATTTTGACCAGTTAAATTACCTTCTAGTTTAGCTTTTCTATACCAATCTGATACTTTTTCATAATTCCAAAAAGATGGAGTATTATTTGGATAACCAGTTTTACATTCAATCATAAAATTAAATTTTTTCCATCCAAATTCTTGTAATTGTTTCATCGGCACAACATCACCAGTATAAACTGATTTATCCATTCCTGATGTAGCATGTCTTTTTAATACATCTGGATCGTTAAACATCCAAATTGCTAAATCTTTAGCTTGTTTTCTTTCTTCTGCATTTCCTTTCTTTTTTGGTTCCATAATTAATATTTCCTTTTATTCTGAAAAATTAAATTTTTCATTATACATTTTATATGCTAAATCTTTAAATTGAGGAAATTTTTCACTAAACACATCAATCAATTCATCACTACAAAGAGAACATTCTTGATGAGCTTTTAATAAAATTTCAATTATTATTTTTGCTGTTTCTTCATTCATTTTCACCTCTTAAAATAAAACAAAAACAAAAAATCCCGAAGGATTTTTAATTAAATCGGAGAAAGGGGCCTACAGCTCCAACGGGCAGTCCCTAAGCGAAACGATCTCTTTTTAACGTGTTGACGAGGCACGGTTGGATTCGCTACCGAAATTGGCTCTCCGATTTATTCATCTTATTTATTTCTATATTAAATCTTTGAATACTAAAATAATATTTATTCTTCTCCTGAGTATTTTTCAAGAACAATTTTTTCAATTGGATCCATTTGAGCGTCCTTACCCTCAATCAAACCAATCTTTATAGCTCTATTAATATTTTCAAAAGAAAGTGCATTAAGCCAGCTTGTTGCAAAAGGTAATTTCTTTTGTCCCATAATTATAACATGTTTATAATTAGATAATCTTGCCGGTTTCGTAACATCATCAGCATTTCTAAACATATTACTTACAATTAATTCAATATGACAAAGATCTATACCTTGTAATTTATCATGCATAATCATTACAAGACTTTCTGGATTTGTTATATATTTTGCTCCACCTTCAAATAATCTCATCATAACTCTTTCATCAAAATTATCTGAATAATAATCCTGTTCCATAATAATTTCACCAGGTTCAAAATTCATAGTAATAATATGTCCTTCAACATCATAATCATGTGGTTTAATAACATTAACAGTAATACTAATTGGAAGAGTAATAAAAGAAAGATTTGGAATTTCACCAAACTGAACTGTTACTATTCCAGGCATTCTAATTTTATCACCAGAATCAATTAAAGAAGTATCATCATATTCTTCTTGATCAATAGAAATTGTACAAGGTACTTTTGCTGATATTTTATTTTTTTCAATATTGAAATATGTTTTAAAATCGGCAAGATCTGTTCCTGATTTTTTAATAAGAGCAGGAAAATCAACTTCTATTGTAGATACTGAAGATGATTTATGTCTCATCTTCATCATTGCATTAATTCCAACAACATTAACTGCTCCACCAGCAAGAATACCAACATTTTTACTTTTTATTTTATCAAAAAGACCACCATAACAAATTTCACATAATCCAGTTTCAGATTTACAATATAAAGGTGATCTCATTTTGATTGTTTTGCCGATAACTTGATCAACACTTTCAATCTTTTTAAGTTTTGCATGTTCATCAAGATAATAACGTTCTTGTATTAGTTTTGCAATTTCATTATCAACACTTAATGTGAAATATCGTTTGGAACCACAATCTTTTTCAGTTATTTGTGTAGAGGCATTTGCCATAGTTGCTTTGGTTGTAAGATATCCAGGATGTGCAGTCAGAGATGACTTGAAATAGAAATTTCTTCTGGCTTCTGATGCACCATTATAATAATCTATTTTTCCATATCCATCATTTAATGATTTTGTGATCGGACCAAGTAACTTTCCTTCTATATCCATAACATAACCTTTTGCAACTAATAAGATCATCCAATCATCAATTGGATTACCTTTAGGACTAAAATCAAAAATATTTTTAATTCTATAATCAGATTTATTTGCAAATTCTAAAAGTTCTTGATTAAGTTTTTCAGCTTCTTTCTTAAATTCAATAGGTTTTAGTTTATCTGCAATTTTTATAAATTCATTTTTCTTTTTTATCCATTCTGGTGGAAGAATAAAATCTTCAACATTAAATGAATTTGGAGATATTGTAGCTAATTTAAAAGCTTCAGATTGAAGTTTAGTAAGATATTCTGCCGCTAAATCTGTACCATATTTTTCATACATAGTTATAACTAATTCTTTTAATTTCTTTTTTGTCATTACTTCATTAATAAAAGGAAAATCTTCAGGTAATATTATATTCATCCAAATTCTACCTAAAGATAATTGAATAGATCTACCATTTGTTTTAAATGGATGTGAATAAGAAAATTTATCACTTAGCTTGTTTTCTTCTTTAATAAGATTATAAACGTCATTAGGTGAAGCAATCATAGGTTCAGATATTTTAGCCATTTGGTTTTACTCCTTTGTCGAATTTTTGTACTTTTATGAATTTTCTTTTTATTTTATTTATGTTTTTAAATTTAAATGGTCCAGTTGGAAATTTAGTTTTAAACATTCTCATACTTTCAAATAATCTAACAATTGATATCATAATTAACCACCTTAATCAAAATTTACATCATAAGTTTCTCTAGTATCTACAGCTTTTAAGTTATGGTTTTGTTCTTTAAGATAAGATCTAAATTTTATAAGTTTTTCACATTTAATCATACAAATATTTTTATCTTTATCTTTATCAATACATGTAATACATGGAGATCTTATCATAATTCTTCTTTTTTAGAATATAACATAAATTCTCGAATTGGAGGAAGAGTTGTTTGATATTCTTTTAATTTTTTACAATCTTTACTACAAATTGATTTATCTTCTTCTTTTTTGTCACATATTAAACATGGTGATTTTGACATAGTTTTTTCCTTTTAAAAAGATAATAAATTGAGACTAGAATAATATCTAGTCTCAATTTTTAGTTAACCACATGAACCTTCCGACCAAGCACATTGAGTGCATGTCCAGCACGAACCTAAGATCCTCATAAAACTTCCACAAGATGGACATGTTGGAGCAGCATCTTGATGAGAATTATAAGTTATATTTATCTCTTTTTCTATTGTTTCTTTTTCGACTAATAATAATCCCAATTCACGTTTATCTTCTTCCGATAAATATTTCATTCCCAAATATCTAAAAATATAGTCAACAATACTTGTACAAGACCTTATATCTGGATTTGAAGTGAAACCAGAAGGATCAAATCTTCTATACATCATTTTATCAACTAAATCTTTTAAAGGTACTCCATATTGTATTGCAATACTTGTTATTGTTGCAATTGAATCAACCATACCAGATGTTAATGTTCCTTCTTTAGCTAAATCAATAAAAATTTCTCCTAATTCTCCATTATCATATAATCCGGGAGATAGATATCCTTCGATTGATCCAATTCTAAACTTATGTCTAAAAGCTACTCTTTCATCTGGTAATTTTCTTCTTTTTGGTTTCATACCTTTAATTGCTTCTTCTAAATCACTTTTATCAATTTTAAAAGCATTTGACCATTCACCAGAATTTTCAGAAATAATTTCAATTTCTTCTTTATTTGCCGATAAAGGTTGAAATGATTTACTACCATCTCTATAAATTGTTATTCCTTTTAATCCCATTTTCCAAGCTTTGATATAGAGATTATAAATATCTCCAACTGTTGCAGAATTTGGAAGATTAATTGTTTTACTTATTGCCATAGATATAAAAGGTTGAATAGCGGCACACATTTTAACATGTCCCATATAATCAATCATTCTATTACAACCTCTTGGAGCCATAGATGTGTCAAATATTGGAAGATGTTCTGGTTTTAATTTTTCACAATCATCAACATGTCCATTTTCTTCTATATATTTTATTATAAAGTTAATTTCGTGTTCATTATATCCTAAATTTCTTAAAGCTACTCCAACAATTGGATTCACAAATTTTAAAACTGCATTTTCAGAACCAGATAAAGTTTTATATCTTATTAAACTAAATTCAGGTTCACATCCAGTTGTAAATGCTTCCATTAAACTTGAAGTTGTTCCAGTTGGAGCTATTAATGTTGTAGTTGCATTTCTAAATGGTGCATTATTTTCTATAAAATTTTTAATATTATTTTGTGAAATTTCAACAAATCTTATTAAAGTATTAATTAATTCAGTTCTATCACAATTTGCACATAAAATTCCAAAATGAACATAATGTTGTTTTAAAACATTATAAAATGTATCTTGATTTTCTTTAAATCCTTTAAATTCTCCTAATCCAACAGCTAATCTTACACTAGTTTCATATGCAATACTAGTTTCTAAAGCTGTTAATAATGAAGTAATTGTTCTTCCTTCATCACTATCATAAGGTAGACCAAGATACATTAATAAAGCACCAAGATTTGTAAAACCAGCTCCTAGCGGACGAAAATTTATAGTATTGTTTTTAATTTCTTCAGTTGGATAAGATGATTTATTAATTAAAATATCCTGAGCTGTAATCATAGTTTCAACAACATCTTTAAAAGTTGCATAATCAAAATCAAATTGAAAAATACTTTTTATGAAAAATTTTAAGAGATTAATTGCCGCTAAATTACAACTTGAATTATCAATAAATGAAAATTCTCCACAATTATGAACTACTGCTCCACAAGTTACAAAATAACTTAAATTTGGTACATTAATATCATAAACATCTTCTTCAGAAAATAATCTAATATTTTTTATTTGTTGATACTCTTTTAAATTAGTAATTCTTGTTGGATGCTTTTTTGGAACAGATATTATTTGTTCAATTCTATTTTGTTTTTCTGGACTATATAATTTAAATTCTTTTGCAAATTCCCAAATATCAGGAACTTCAATAACCCAAGATGTTTGATAATGACATTCTTTTTCATCTCTAATTATATCTTTTTCATGATTTGAAATTGTTAAATTTCCATAAATTCCTAATGAAGCTAATACTAATTGAATTTGTTTTAAAATTGTATAACCTCTGTCTCCAGATTGATTAATTTTAATTACTTTATTATATTTACGATTTAAAACATGGCCATCAAATGTTATAAAAGCTTCAACAAAACCTTTTTGATATGAAATACTTTTATTTTCTTCTAATAAATTGAAAGAATCTTTATTTTCTGATTTAAATATATTTGTTAAAATATATTTCACTACTTCTTTTCTCCAAATTTTAAAATCATAACATGTATCTGGTTTCTGATAATGAGGAGTATATTTTAAATCTGAAATATTTGGAATATGTTTTTTAAGAAGTTTTTCAAAATAATCTTCAAATTCAAATTCTTCTATTCCTAATGAAAAATTAATAAATTTTTCTCCAGAAGATTCATTAATGATAGAACCATCACTAAATAAATAACCAGCTATGAAACCTTTTTCATATTCATCTTGATTAAATTCATATGAAATTTTATCATAACACATTTTAATTTGATCATTAATTTTCAAATTCTGTAACTCAACATCTTCTCTATTTGTTTTAATTAAATGATCTTTTGTTGCATAAATACACATACCATTTTTTAATTCAACTTCATATACTTTTTCATTTGATTTTGTTTTTATAACATCTGAACATTCATATTCTTTATTATTTATAAATATTTTATTTCTTAATTGTCCAAAATATCTATAACCATTTGGTGTTAATACTGGAGCCCAAATTGGAAGACATGGATTAGTGCTATTTATTTCACCACTATTTATACAAGTATGCCAATTATTAAAAGTATCACTAAACATTATCCCAGGATCGCCTGTTTTCCAAGCATGTTCAGCAATTTTAACCATTAAATCTCTAGCTTTATATTTTTTACAAAGTTCACCTGTTTTTACATATGTTGTCCACCAATCATTATCTTTTTCTGCAGCATCCATAAAATTATCACTTAATCTAACACTGATATTTGTGTTCTGATAAAATACTTCATCAGACATTTCATAACCATCTCTAGGTTTAAAACCAGCATCTCTTAATATTCTTAATTTTTCTTCTTCATGATCTTTCACTTCTATAAATTCTTCTATATCTGGATGATCAATATTCATACAAACCATTTTTGCCGATCTTCTTAATGTACCACCAGATTTTATAGTTCCGGCGTCAATATCATGACATCTTAAAAAAGAACAAGGACCAGAAGCTTTACCACCTCTAGCTACAGTTTCTTTACTACTTCTAAGAGGACTGATATTCATTCCAGTACCACTACCATGTTTAAAAATTTCTGCTTCAATACCAGCAACTTCGAAAATAGATTTCATATCATCATCAATTTTAAGTATAAAACAAGCACTTGATTGAGGATCATCAACAAGACCTATGTTAAAATATACTGGAGAATTAAATGCAAAATATTGATGAATCTGATAATATTTTAGTTTGTAATTAAATTCATTATATTGTGTTTTGTCATCGGCAAAATATCCTTGTTCTCTTGCCCAATTAGTTATTGTATCTGATACTCTATCAATCATTTGTTTGAGACTAGTTTCTTTTAATTTTGCATTATTACAAAGATATCTGCTCGCAACGATAGCTGCGTGTCCATCATCAAAGTTTTTAGGAAAAGCAATGTTCTCACTAAATGTAATTTTATTTTCTTTATTTTTAATCTCGATATGTTTCATTTCAAACTCAATACCTTCATATGGATCTTTACTTTTATTTTTTGACACTATTCCTCCTTTATAAATTAATTATTAATAAATAGAAGACCAAGGATAAATCCAGAGGGGGCTGGACACAATTTATCTTTTCGATATATTCTTGGGTGAAAATATCTATGGTCTTCTAATTTTATTTACAATAATAAAATTTCTATATAAAAAGTGAAAATTATTTTTCAACTACAAAAAGAAAAAATGGGGTTTGAACCCATTTTGTCAGCACTTTTTGATGGTCACTGACTACCCCGAGTAGATAATCTACTCTGACTATTTATTTATCACGGTCAACCAACGTGATTGGAGATGGTCAACTAACCATATGCAGCTATTAGCACACGCTCATTTCTTCCATCATTATAATACACCTTATCAAATCGGTGTACTACAACATGAAAGACAACGAGGTATGCCCATACTGCCATAGGTCCAGTTAACTCAACCTCAAACCTTTCCGTATTTGGAAGGTCAGCAATCATTTTGCCGATATTTCTACCGACAATATTTACTGCTTCTTTTACGGGGGTTTTGAGATTTAGCCTTCCGGCTACCTCCTCAATCTCACAACCATCATATAAAATGGTGTTTGTAAGATCAAGTTTGATCTTCATACTATATTAATTTCTATATGAAAAAGAAGAAAATAAAAATATTCAGGCGTTTACAAATACGTTGTAAACGCCTGTTTGGAACTCCTCACTTCTTCTCACATCTGGTTCCAGCGATGTGAGCCTAGTTTCACAACTTCCAATTTTTTGGCAAGCCAACAACTTACTCACAATATTTGGTCCAACAAATATTAATTTTCAGTTTGGACGTGGTCATGTGGCTTCTTAATTTACCAATTGTGAAACAATCCTTTAACTATACTATTCCAAATTATATAGTCTACACCTTCTCTATTTCTAGAGCTTGGCTCGGTATTGCTCCTATTAATAGGAGTTTCACCGTATTTGAATTGTAATATTATAATTTCTATATAAAATCTTTAAATACTAAATTTCTTCATATTCAAATTTAGAAGATGAATAAAGTCTTAATTTATGATATATTTTTCTTAATTCATCCTCGACTTTTTGCCGATATTCATGATCTTTAGTATCTCTATCCACACCTTCTTCAATTAAATAATCATTATTTTTGGATTCAAAAAATATAATTACGAATTGTAAAAAAACTAACGAATTATCAGCGATTTACTTATCATTATTCATTTCCAATTGCTCACTTTTTCTTTATTTTATCTT
>Ga0209083_1002399_pt1 | contig 17933 bp, 20 predicted proteins | sample AM7aDNAmetaG_FD_184132 | JGI IMG/M metagenome (GOLD analysis project Ga0209083, IMG submission 184132) | Freshwater microbial communities from Finland to study Microbial Dark Matter (Phase II) - AM7a DNA metaG (SPAdes) (version 3) | ecosystem: Environmental > Aquatic > Freshwater > Lake ...
ATTGGAAGAGGATTATTTCCAATTCCCGTTTTTTCCAGCATATCCTATGGAGTTGGCATGCACAGACCCGTCAACTGTCAACTGTCAACCTCCCACCAGACCCACACGCGTCCATCCATTTCAGTTATGTTCCTCCCCGGAAGATTACACTTTATAGAAGTTGATGAATGACCGTATTAATTAATCGTTCAGGAATTGCATTGCGTTTAATGAATCGTTCATAGTGTATTTCACCAGTGGGTACAATTTCTACTTTTCCATTTCCAACACTACTACGATGATGCCCTTCAATCATCTGTTCGCATTGACCTCGACCAGGACATACCATCAACTCTAGTATTTTATTACTCCATAGTGCAGTTCGCTTTCTAACTGGTTTACCATAACAACAGTAATCGGTAATATGAATAGGAACATCTCTTATATTTTTCATACGATTAACTAGTAATCCTGTTCCTACATTTTCAATAATCCAACTATCTGGTTTAAAATAGTCAATAATTTCAAATACTTTACGAACCAGATTATCAGAACCTTCTAAATCACGAATACCACGAGTTTTAGCAACACTATAGTGCGTACAGGGAGGACTTGCCCATATTATATTAAAATGACCGGGTGGATAGATTGTATAATTCCATTCTAATAAGTTTATTTGATGGGTTGGTTTAAAATGATGTGACATATCAACTGTGATGCATTCAGCGTCTATAATGTTTTGTTTAATACCCTTTGTAAATGATTGAGAACCTGCGAATAATTCCAATGTTCTCATCTATATATTATGCATGATTAAAATCTCAATTGCTCAAATCGCACACAGCGAGAAACAGCCGTATAGAGCATTGCATAATCTAATCAATTTTGATGCCGTCTACCATAGGAAGAATCACTTTAGGATTCCAATCAGCATTCATCCAGTCTCTACATTCCTCTACAAATGCTCTATTAACGTTCGCCATATTACTTGGCATTTCACCATTCTGGTCTAATAAGTTTAAAATCCTTATTTGCGACCGCTTGCCCGTGGTTGAACTTTCTACATAAATAGTAATTCGTGGAGTTGATATGCGTCTCCCCTCAATAGATTTCCACTCTTCCCAATATCCAGGATATCTACGTTTAACATCCTCAATCTGAAATTGAGCACCGCCAGAATATGGGGCTCCAGAGTTGTGATAAGTTTTATATTTAGTTCCATCAATTTCTCCGCCATCGAATCGACGCCATACCCATTGTCCAAAGGATACAAGTGCTTCCCTCATCTCTGCACGTTGCTCTGCAGATTCAGCCTTCTTAGCGGGGACTGGTTCAACAAACTTTCCCTTAGGAGCCATGGAGTCAGACATTGCCTTGCGTTGCGGTTCCATTGGAATCTTTAGCGGTGCATCTTTCTCCTTACGCCGAAGAGCGCGTTTCCTCAGTGCTTCTTTCAGAGGAATGCCCTGGGACATGGCTGCCTTTTGTTCTGGATGTTCTGCCTTCAATTTTTTTTCAGGCATGAGCCCCCGCACTTCCTGATAACAATCGGTTCCTTTTCGTGGAACGCACCAACAACACCCTCCTGTATTCCATTTCTTAAGAGCATCAATCCAACGCATTCTATTACTTACATCTGAAAATTATTTGACCGGGACGCGTTGCCCCCGCGTCTATCCACAGTTAATTTTATCTCCCGGATAAATAGATGATTCAAGACGTTCTGAAAGTCAATCGCCCCAACCTGTCTGCTGGTTCCATTCGTACGTATGTATCCATACTCACGAACATTGCGAAGCAAACCAAATTAACACTGGACACGCCTGAGCACTGTATCGAACACTATAAGGACATTATTCAATCAATGGAAACACAGGCATCTGCGTCCCGTAAAACACGACTCTCTGCGCTAGTGGTCTTCTGCGAAAATGCGCCAAACTCGAAGGAGGCAGTGGAGGCATTTCGCGAACTCATGATGAGTGATATTAAGGCAGTTAACGAATCGAATGATGAACAGAAGTTAAGCCCACGACAGGTCGAGGGCAATATGCCTCTCGAGGAAGTGATGAAAATGTATAAGGCGTTAGAAAAGGAAGTCGCACCTCTATGGAAGAAGGGTGCGCTCGATAAGAAAGAGCATCAGCGTCTACAGACGTATGTGTTGTTATCGTGTTTGTTATTGATTGCACCAAGACGGTCACTCGATTACACGGAGTTCAAAGTACGAAATCCAACTGCAGACTCTAATTACATGCTGACAGAGAAGCGAAAGCCTTATTTTGTTTTTAATGTGTACAAGACCGCGAAGAAGTACGGTCAACAGAAAGTCGCAATCCCCCCCACCCTTAAGAGCATCATCACACGCTGGATGGCGCTCTCCCCACACGACTATCTATTAACGAACCTCTCTGGCGGGAAGATTTCTTCAACCAGTATTGTAACGATGCTTCATGCCTTCTTTGGCAAACCCTTATCAACCTCGATGCTACGACACATCTTCCTCACGGACAAGTACAAGGATGTCCCATCGCTAAAGGACATCAAGGGAACTGCAGACGGGATGGCTCACTCCCCTATGATGGCGCTGCAGTACGTCAAGAAGTAGATTCCGGATGCGTTTTTCCTTGCCTCTTCTTTTCAGATGCTTCATTAGAAATGTCTACTGAATCCTGTGACTGCGGGTGCCCCTCCACGCCAAAGAACGAAATCGTCGAAGTCATTGCGACTTCAAAGGGGTTGTCGGATACGATGAGTGATTTTGAGTTTCAGACACTGGTCAGCGGCTCGATGCGTCGCTGGAACGCACAACAACCCAGTCAAGTGACAGAAATTAAAAGAATTATGCCAGATGCCTCCGTGAGTGATAACGGGGATGGTGAACGTCCCCGTGATGAAGCACCACAGAATCCCCTGTTGGATGATGGCCACCGTGAGAGTGAGGCTCTGCAAGAGAACTGTCCATCGGATAATAATGCGGAGTCCCACGCGCATACCGATTTAGCCTATCAAGGTTTGAGACAGGCAAACTAATACATCCACCGTGCGCATAGGCCGATTCGTAATGCGCATCCATGAACTTGGACGCACGACCACCTTTCTTCTTGGTAGAAACGGCATCCTTCACGGCCTCCACGGACAACCCGTGGTCTGCCGCGATGTCAGGGAACTTCTTAATGATTTGAATCAACTGCGCAGGAGTATTGATGGCCTTTGCCTGTAATCCTGCCGGAACGACTCCGCCCATATCAAACTTCATCGCAACCCCGCCCTTGCGGTACATCGAGTTAATCTTGTCCGCCAATGGCTCACCGATAATAGGTACCATCTTACCCAGTGCGCTGGTACCCGCTTTCGCAATCACTTTTGCCGTATCGACAAAGAACTCCTTAATCTTGTTTCCAACGTTGCCCATTCTACTTATTGTCTATAAAAAAATCCTGATAGGCCGTAGTGGGGCATGGAGGATTTTGTGTTTTTTTGTGTCCGTACATCAACGAACAATTTCCACCGACCCAGTGCTATCAATTAGCAACTGAAAGTCAGCAATTAATAGGAAGAAGCACGTGGTGGCCTGGAAGGCCACCGTTCCCGCCGCCGCAACCGTAAACATTGCATTTAGAATCGAGCAGGGGCTTCCCTGGAAGGCCAAACCCTCGTTTACACGCTGGGCGGAGGCACCTGCCGCAAACAACTGCGTCAAGAAGGTACCACCCGAGTAGTTGGCACCGAAGGCCACGATGGCCTGTGTGGAGAAGTTGATGACAGGGTCAGTAATGGACGCGTCGTAGATGCGACCAAACGTCTTCTGAAGTTCAGCAAACACCAGTGACGCATCGGTTTGCGAGTTCAGCGCCAGTGAACTAATCAGTCGACCGTCCAGAGCAATCTGGAACTGGTTCATGCCGTTGCTAATCGAACCCGCACCCGCCGCCACGCCCACACCGCTCAGGTTGGCCGTATTGTACTGGGTCATCACCACACCACGAAGCGAGGAGACGTTCAGGCCGTAGTTCAAGTTGTACTGACCCGCAGAGGATGTGTTGACAGAGGTGGTCGCGTAGTTGGTATAAGAGAACACGTACTTGGCACCGCTCATCATGTCGTGGCGCACCTTATCAACAAACGCGCTCTCGGGGGTTACCTTGTCATAGACGCACTGGACATTCGTAATCGAGAAACCTGTCCAACCGGGTTCAATCAGCGCCACGCCCACCTGGGCGAGGGTCGAACCTGCACCACCCGCATAGGTGAGAGGTGCGTTCAGCGGTACAATCGTAGCACCGGACTGGTACACCGACGCAACGGCGGGTTGCCAGTTGATTTGAATCTGAAGGGTGCCGTTCAGCAAGTAGAGCGGGAGCGATTGCTGAGAGCCAAGAAGACCCAAGAGCGGGAGGGCAAACGTGTAGGCCGCACTGGAGGTCGAACCTGCCGCCGCCTGTTGGTACACCGTACCCGCACCCAACATCAGGGTCGCATCATGCTGGAGCCAGTCGTTGCTGGTCGAGTGGGTAAGGAGATTGTCGTAGATTGACCATGCATTCTGCTGGTTGTCAACCTGCACCGAGTTGACGTAGGTTTGAATCGACTGGATGGCCATTGCCGCGCACTGTGCCGCACCCTTAAACAAAAACGCTGAGTTGGCAACACCTGCAGAGCCAGTCATTTGAATGGTAAAACGTACATAACTGTTCATCATAATACCAGCCGAGGCACCGCATGGGATTTGAATGATGGAACTGCCACCCTGGGTCTGCGTACCGGACAGCGAGACTACGTTGACGGTCTGAAGAGAGCATGGAATGGGCTTCGCAGACTTACACGAGCGAAACGCCTCAGGAATCGAATCGTGACTTGCGGGGAGGATGTAGTGAGTGTCGGAACCAACGGTGTGTAGTGACATTTCTATCTAGCGTCCAGATTATTTTCGCTGAAACTTTGACTTCTTCTCTGGCTTATCCTTCTTATCGCATGCCTCCAACTTGATGGCCTGGAGATGCCGTATGGGAGTCGATTCGATTTCTTCATCCGGAAGATTCAATACTTGAGGGGGAGCGACTTGCTGGACGTTTCCCCTTGTAAACTTGAATGAGTTTGATGCTTTCATTTACTATTCCTTTCTAAAAAACGCTTATTGAATGAGCGCAACCTTATCAATCATTTCAATGTCGAGGGAAACCAGACATTCCGTAAAGTTCACGGGCTCGACCCCCGTAGCGTTGTCAATGACTTGGAGCAACAACTGACCGTTGAGCACCGTATTGTAGAGGGAGTAGTCACGATAGGACACGTCGTAGTTAAGGGTCGCCACTGGATTAGAAATCAGAGAGAGGTAACGACACGGGCTATAAGGAAACACAAGGTTGTCGGACACCAGTTGAATCAAACGGTGCGTATTTGCTCCTGCCGTATCGTGGTACACCATGTTCAGCACACGGATGCTGCACTTGCCCGTAACCGGGACGACTTGGTATTTGCCGTTGGCGGTCGAGAGTGCTGTACCTCCTGGGGTAATATAGATTTGACACAATACCATTCTATTCCTGCGCCAGGAAATTAGTGGGGCAAGGGCAACACAATGCCCTTCTTCTTCAAAAAGGCTTCCACTTTCTTCGCATATTTCTTATGCACAACGTATTCTCCAGGCATAACGATGGTCTTCCCTAGTTTTGCCTTATCGTGTTGAACGGCACCCGTCATCTTCCCGTGATAATCATCGAGTACATGGCGTTTCATCACAGGAACCGGAACGACCAACGACCCGTACTCCAACCAACTCGATACCGTATCCTCCTTCTTATCCGTAATTTTGGGGCTGTCCTTGATTAATCCACCACGTGATAGATTACGCGGTCTTCGGTTGAAGATTTGGACGGACTTTCCCGTTCGCGTCTGGTAAAACATCACTACTGGGTGCTTCGCTTTTCTTTGCTTTGTTTCGATGGAGTACCGAGGGGACAGGGGCTATCTCATCTGCGTACCATTGGCGCACTTTCTGCAGATTCGCCATGGATTCCTCTACCAACGCCTTGGAGCGGTCATCTCCCTCCTCGTTTTCTGTTGGACTGCCCTTCTGACCCAATTTCTCCAGTTTTTTGCGATACAACTCGAGCCGTCCCATCAACTGTTCCCGCTCTTCTTTCAACCGATTGACCTCCTCTTCATTCACCTGGTTCGTAGGAGTAATCAAGTTGTTGGCCGTTGTGGTAAGGATGCTGTCATAGTCGGGACGAACCACTTCGCGAATGATAAAGGAAAACGACCAGTTGATGTTCTGCAGATTGATTACACTGCTCGAGATATTGGTTGTCAGCGAAAAATTAATCGAAGAAATGGAGTTATCCAGCAGGAAGATGGGTTCGGTCGATTGGAAGAAGTTAATCCACGACTGCTGTTGGGTGGTAATCGGGATTTTGACGACAATCGTACTCGACTGGTCTTGCGTCGTAATGAACTCCCTTCCACGCTGTTGCTTCAGCGTACTACGAACGAGTAAATAGTTGATGGGGTTAAGGACGCAGGGCTGGGTCGATGTGGCACTTGTGCCATTCGCATTGAACGTAATCGTTGTAGACGCAGTAGGAAACCCAAAATATCCGCCGACGTATTGATAGGCGGCAGGGGTTCCAAAGTAAATCGTTACTGAAGAGGAGGCATATCCCGCGTTGGTCATGGAAAAGGTGATGTATCCTGTGTTTTGATTGTACGTACTGGTAAACACGGGCGTTCCCAGCAACGGAGACACCCATGCACCCAATAACGCACTCTGCAGTGCCGTTATGATGGTATACGCAGAATAATTGCCTTGTGGAACCTGGATGACAATGTTGGTTAGAGAGTGTGTCCCATCACTCAGTGTCACCGTCAGCGGGATGTACGTTAAGGACGTGTTCACCAGATTCGTGAACTGGTAAAACACAAAAGGAATCTGAATGCTCGTGAAATACAGTTGAAATACGCCCTTCTTCGCAAGAAGAGTAATCACTTGCGATGTGGTAAACGTAGGCGCTTCGTTGGTAGAGGGGGGTGTCCGTTGTGCCGAATCAACATTAAACGGGTACGACATCACCTCCGTCAGATTGGAGTTGTTCGCCATTCTTACTATCAGTGTCTATTTTTTCTGGTGTGAATGTTGCACTCAGTTCGACGGGCTCCAGTACACCCGTACTGCCTCGAATGCCCTCTACCTCCTCGTCCTGAATCAACTGCGGGGTCATTGCCTCGCGGATTTGTACAACGGTCGCGCCACGTAGCACTTTCGTATTAATGCCTGACATGTTCTATCGAAGCGTTCGATTAAAAAATCGTCAGATTTTTCGCATCATATGGATTGCTCATGCGTCGTAGATGATGGTCAATCTGCTTTAGGGCTTCGGCTCTCTTATGTACTTTACGGGCATACTTGCGTAATTTCGCGTCGTCTTCTGAGTCTGAACTGGACGGCGAATACATCTCGTCGCTGTCGTCACTTGTGTCGGTTTCCACCTGATAACGGATTTTACGGGGCTTGGACTTCTTCTTGTGCTTGGGCTTTGGCTCGGGCTCGGGCTCCGACTCCGACTCGGGCTCGGGCTCGGGCTCGGGAGCAAGCACTTCTTTGACTTCTTCGACCACGGGCTTGGGCTTACGATTGTAAGGACGTTTTGGCTTCACTTGTACTATCATCTTGTCTTCTGGGATTTCCTCGGGGATGACATCGAGCGGTTTCTGCTTCTTCGCCCTCATTTTACTCGCTTTTGTGGGAGAGGCCTGGACGATTGCAGGGGGGTCAACGGGCTTTGGCTTATCCACCAGATACACTTCGCCTTCGGTGGCCTTCTTGCGTGGCATGGTTCTACTAAAGGGGAACAATTTATCGCCCGGGGGACACGCATAAAAAATCGCACGGCTTGATAGTATGGACGTTCATCATTCGAATCTGTCGGATATCCTAGCACCATTAGACTCGCAAAAGAATACGGCTCCAGGAGCCATCCCTACCCGTCCTTTCAACTGGGCAGTGATTGGTGCGAAGGGAAAGGGGAAAACGACGGTCGCCCTTAACGTGCTTATGAAGAAAGAGTCGCCCTTGTACCGCTTCTTTGACCTTATTTTTGTAATTTCTCCTACGGCAAAAAACGACCCGAAGATGTCCCCGCTGATAGAAGACATTGGCGCAGGGCAGTACTATGAATCCTTAACGAACGACGTCTTACTGGATATCATGGCGCAGTGCGAGGCGTATTCCATCAAACACAAGAAAAAGAAGAAGGAGCCACGATTCTGTGTGCTGTACGACGACATCATCCACCAAATCAAATCGAAGAATGCAAATCTGGTTACCAAGTTTGCGACGCAGAATCGCCACATGCACATCACCAACATCTATCTCCTACAAAAATACAAGAGTTTTGTCCCGATGATTCGAAGCAATCTGGATTGCGTGACACTGTTCCATAATGAAAACGAGATGGAAATCGAATCCTTCTGCCAGGAATTGGGGAATGCGGACAAGATACGCGCCCTGTACGATTTTGCTACGGCAGAGCCATACAGTTTTCTACACATCAATGCGTATGCCCAGCCCACCCGGTACTATAAACGTTTTGATGAAATCAGTTGGCGGAAAAAATAAGTTGCTCTACTAGAAATGAAGGATTTGACCACGCATCCCGAAATCAATCACTTTTACGAGGATGTCTCTGGCCTCAAGAAGGGCGGGAAACGTCGCAAACGGGGTTCCCGTGTGTCCGTTTCCCAGAACGTCCATGTTCACGTAGGAAACGTGAAGAAATCCCTAAGCGAACGCATTACCAAGACCAAACGCATGATGACGACCCCGTCTATCTTTGCCAACGCCCCAGATGTCCAGCGCCCCAGTCATTTTGCGGTGGGAGCAGGGGTGGGTCAGTGGTTTAGCCACGAACACCCGCAGGGAACTGCACGTCCTGCGTCACACGTCGCACAGCATCAGATGGTGGAACAGCATACGAACCCCAAAGGCATTCAATCAGGGGTCGTCCCTAGCAAGTACCGCATTACGCTGTCACGCAACCTGAAACAGGCGGGTGGTGTCATGACGAGCAATGACGCGATGATTGGACGGGAACCCGTTCCGTTGCCAAAGGAGGCCTACCTGAAACAGTCTACCAAGGATACGGCCTTCGACGGCCTCCAACCGCACGTGAGCCAGAACTACTTTGCGCCCACGGGCGCACCAGGCAATCATCCCGCGCCCCGTGCGTCTGTTGCCTTTCCCCGACCCTCGGGGTTTGAGCCACTGGAAGCGAATCAGGGTCTTAGTCGCGAAAAAGCCATTTTGCGTACCTCGTTTGTTGGCTCGACTCGTGGCGCGTTGCCTCGGTTCCCCCCGCGTTCCATGGACAGACCCGTGGACGGAGACAAACTGCGACATGCGATGGAGGCAGGAGCCCACACTCAGGCTCCAGGTCTTACCGAACATGACCAACGGATAGCGAATGAAAAGGCGTCCCGCGCGTATGAAGCGATGCTGAAGCGTGGGGGTCGAGTGATGTCCGTGTTTTAATTTCTATTCCCTCCTTAGAAAATGGCATCCCTCGACGCGCTCCTGCCCTCTACGGCTAATTCGGTTGTCGTTCCCGTTTCGAAGCCCTTCTTGATTCTTTGCTCGAAGCCCCTTGCCCCAGAAGACCAGGCCATCTTTTCCGAGTTCGGTACGGTTGTCACGTGGGCGGACAAGTACATCAATATGCCCCTGTCGCAGATTACTCCCTTCGACTACCTGCTGTGCGATATGAACAGCAAAAACATGCGTCTTACTCTGGGTCGTGCCGACTTATCCCAGTACAACGTGGTGGGCTACGTATCCTATCTTCAGAAGATGGAAGACTTCGTTGAACAACTGCAGTGTACGGTCATCACCAGCGTCCCGCCCCATGCCGTGAACAAGGCTGACTTTGATAAGATGTTGCTGAATGAAAAACTCGTCTCTCCGTCTATGATTAAGTCTGCCCTCAAATGGGTGTTTTCGTGCCTAAAAAAGTAATCGGCTCGTTGTGGGATTATTGTACGGGTAGCCTGAAGGCTTATCTAGTGACTCAATTCCTAACGAGCCTACACCTAAGTCCCTTTGTCATTTCTAGCATATTATTAGTGATATGACCGACCTTACGGACGCGATGCTTCACCATCTCATGACGATTACCATGGCCATCTACATTTTTTATCTCGCAACCAGTTAGATGGGAAACATCAACGCGTGGAAAGAAGAGCGCGACCGCAAAGACGCAGAAGACAAGGCCAGACAGATGGCCGCCAAATACGACATCTTTGTTCCTAAGCCAGGGGACGTGATTACCCAGGCCAACATGCCCGATAACTTCCCGACCATGGGCTGGTTCCAAGTATGGAAGTACAACCTGACAGATAAACAACGCAACCAAATCCCTGGGCTGAAGTTTCATATTGGAACAGGCGCCGCCATGTCCCTGCGCGAACGTGCCCAGTTGCCCTTCACCTCTCATGAACGACCCGCTATCACCCAACAAGAAGCCGAGGACTATGTGCTCCCCCTCGCAAAGGATGCCGCGCAGAAGGGTTTCGAACACGCAACGGGGAAGCGCAGAGGCGGGTCGGTATTCGAGCGACATCATCATCATTATCGTCACCACAAACGGCTCCACTAAACGTACTGTTGTTAACGACTCATATCAACCACTCAATGGGTGATATGTACCGTAGTAAATCCGGTCATGATAGACCCCCTTAGCCCATCCTGTACCGACGACGATGTTCGAGGCGGTGCCGCACCCCGCCCTTCTTTTCGGTCACTTCCTCAATTGCATATTGTGCCGCATTCGCGACATCCGTTGTCTTCTGCGCCAACCACTTGCTGAACGCGGGGGTTTCTTCCACCAGTTTCTTAATGTCCTGGTACAGGAAATTGCTGATGATATGATTCAACATGCCGTTGGCCTTCAACGAATCAAGGAGAAAGTTCTGGCAGTTGTTCCCACCAAGTGCACTGTACGTATAGTACTTGTCTTTCATCGCGCCAATCGCATTCACTACGAACTCTCGGATGCTCATCCTCTTCACGGGCGCAGAGGAATGCTCATTCCCTTCTGCCGCCGCCGTTCCTTCTTTCAACACGGGAACCGCAGTCTTTTCATAGGTATATTTGCCGTTGATAATCGCAAACACGTGATACAACTTGTCCTGACCCCCCCGCTCCTTAATCTTGTTCCACTGTCCTGCCGTAATCAGATGTAGCATCGCGGTCGTAAGTCTGTCCAAGGGGACACGGTAGACCACAAAGGAGTCCAGCATCTCGTCTCCATGCTTCACTAAGAACTTGCGAAATGATTTCGGCAATTTATCGATGCCCTCCATGTCTGTGTATTCGTTAGAAAAAAAAACACGTCCTAGTAGATATGTCATTGGATGGCATCACGCAACCTCAGTACCCATTGACGGTAGATGGTACGACGAATATCAACGCCTCCTCCATTTACCTACAAGGACAGGCACTTGTGCCTGATGCAGGTGTCTACCTGCCATTGACGGGAGGGACGATGAGCGGAGCCATCGGCATGGCGAACAATGTCCTTACGGGTCTACCTGCCCCCGTCAATCCAAGTGATGCAGTGCCTAAGTCCTACCTTACCACGAACTACCTGCCTTACACGGGGGCTACGACAACAACGAATCTCAACAGTCAGAACATTCAAACTTCATACGCGCCAACAACAGGGAATGATTTGACCAATAAAACGTACGTAGATACTTCTATTTCAGGCCTGTCGGCTATCTACGTTCCATACACGGGGTCATCAAGCGATACGACGCTTGGGACATATAAGATGTCTTCTTCCAGTGCTCCTACTACTGGAAATAATTTCACCAATAAAACATACGTGGATGGTCAAACGGCATTACTCCTTCCCTATACGGGAGCATCAAGCGACACGACGCTTGGGACATATAAGATGTCTTCTTCCAGTGCCCCTACTACTGGAAACAATTTCACCAATAAAACATACGTAGATACTTCTATTTCAGGCCTGTCGGCTACCTACGTTCCATACACGGGCGGAACTGCTAATGTTATTCTTACAGGAACGAACAAGTTCCAACAGGCATATAATGCGTTAATAACTGATACGACTACCGTGGTGAATCGTCAGACCCTCGATTCAGCGATAGCAGCAATCGGGGCTGGTATTCTCACTCAGAATAATACATGGACGGGAACCAACACCTTCAATAACAATCTCACATTGGGCGATGGCTATAATGCTACTTTTGCGGAAATAGGATACATCAATCAAACTTACATAACAAGTGCGACTCCCACAACAACAGGAATTACAGCCATTGCTCCCACTCCAACAGGAACAATTACCTATTCTGCTCCATATTATACGATGACTCCATCGGGTGCTTCTACCTTTGCATCTTTTTGGAGCAGTGCTACCTTCACAGGCGCAACCAGATGCTTTTTTAATTTTACAAATATGTCCCTTGCGAATGCCCCAGGTAGTGCTACGATTACAGTATGTCAAGCGAACACTGCGAATACTGCCTATGTTACTATTTCCAGTGCGATTGCGCTTCCCCAATCCTCGCCTATGTTTTCTGGATTTTTTAGTCCTAATAGTAACGCTTCCTATGTAGGTCAAATCTTCTTCCTCTTATCTAATGTAAAGTTCAATCCGTTTAGTTGGACGGCATTTACCTATGGATATGGAACGTGGACAGTTCAAGGAAATGAAACGGTGAATGGAACGCTTTATATTACGAATGCGGGTACCTATGCTCCTCCTGCTTCTGGAACATTAGGAGGAACAGGAGACCGCATCATTTTCTGGCCAGGTAGTGGAGGTGGTTATCCCTATTCAATGGGAATTAACGCAGGTACATTATGGTATAGTACCCCAACTGGTACTCAACATAAATGGTATATTGGCGGAACAGAATATATGACGCTCAATTCTAGTGGGACGCTGGTTCTTACCCAACCAAGCGGAGGCAATCAACTTCAATTACTCAATAACAGTGCGAATGCGATGTATATGAACTTCAATAGTAACGGAGGAGCGGGGATAGCATACATTGGGATGGACAATTCAGCAGGAACGGGATTATTTGGGTCAGGCATTCCTTATGCATTTGATATTGGAACGGCTACCGCCACGCCTATCTGCTTTTTTACTAACAATGTCACAACTCCTCGTATGAAGATTGATTCAACGGGTAATACCAGTATATCAGGTAATTTTACAATGAACCAGACCCAATTTCTATATTTAACATATGCGTCTTCCAGCAACTATGTAGCACTTACAACTGATATCTATGGAGCATTTTATATTCAAACAGGAACATCTGGCGTGTCTGGTCGCTTGAAAGTTGATTCAGCAGGAAACACCAGTCTGACGGGTACTTTAACTATGGCGCTTACTCAACCCATCTACTTATATTACATTTCTACTGCTAACTACGCAAATATATACGCAGATAGTAGTGGTAATATTAATTTTTCAACAGGGACATCGGGTGTAGCGAGTCGTATGATGATTACAGCCGCAGGAAGCGTTGGAATTGGCGGAATATCACCAAGTTATACATTAGATGTGAATGGAAACTTTCACGCACAAACAGGCGTATATGTGGGTAGCACTGGCTCCCCAGGCTATGTTACTATGATACCAACATCAAGTGCAACATATTGTGGATTTACAGAGTTCCGAAACGGTGCTACACGATATGGCTACATTGGATATGGAACGAATTTTAGCGGGGAAAACTGTTTGGATTTACACGCAGAGGGTGGGTGGGGCATGGATATTATGACTACAGGGCATAACATCTTTTTTTCTACAGATGGAAACGCTACTCAAAAACTTCAAATCGGAACGGTAGGATGCGCAATCACAGGAGGAAGTGGAGCAATTGGTGCGCTGACAGTAAATGGAACCGATAGATTAGCGTGTCTTAATATCACATCAACTACCCGTGCTGGTATTTATTTAAACCCATCGGGAACAGGAGGGCAACCGTGGAACATCTGGACAGTATTAAATGGAGAATCCCCTACTGCTGGAAGTCTTGCGTTTTATTGTCCATCCACTGGAACATTTGCGATGACGCTCGGTCTATATGGAGGTGCTACATTTAATGGGAACTCCGTTACGATAAATGGAACATCTTCTCCTTATGTGTATCTTTACTCCTATTGGGGTTCAGGAGGTGGAACCATTTACAATAATAATGTGACTCTGGGCACCAGTCTATACATTGCTGGATGGGGTCTTACCCCCGCTGCCTGGGGGGTGACATCTGATAGGCGAATCAAAATGAATATCGTACCTGTTGATTCTATGTTATCCACGATTGACAAAATCCGAATCGTGAAATATGACTACATAGACCCACGATTAGGACGAGAGGAATGCTCAGTAATAGCGCAAGAACTACATAGCGTATTTCCGAATGCGACAACAACCCATCCCGATTTCATTCCTAATATATTATGTCCTGCGACTTGCTCTATTTCGGATACAACAGCAACTCTAACACTTCGCACTCCTATTGTATGGACGGATGACACAACCAAGGATATTGTCGTGGGCGCATTGATTCGTATTGTTGTATATGACACAGAACAGAAGACGGAAACCAATATTGATACGAAACTCCTTGCCTTTACGACGGATACGATACAAGTGAGTATATGGGAAAAGTATAATCCTGACTTTTCATTGGTTGTATATGGAACGCAAGTTGATGATTTCATGTCAGTGGATAAGGGTCAGTTGGGTATCATTGCGTTGAAAGGCATTCAAGAGTTATCCGCATCTGTTACCGAACTTCAATCGCAAATCACCTCCCTGCAGTCCCAACTCGCCCAACAAGCCCTGCAGTTCCAAGCGTATACACAAAAGACAGAAGAGCGTTTCAATACCGTGGCGTCCCTCTTGAAATCCGTGCTGCCTTCCACGTGAACGCGTTTTATTCAATTGATTCTTCCCGGGCATTCCAGTAGATGGAAATCAAGAAGGAACGAAAGCCGTCGGCGTGGGCGATTGCCCTAAAGAAGTGGAACAGCACCCGCAGTTGTTACAGCATTCCCAAGAAGGAGAGTGAGGAGTGGAAGGCCGTTCGCGCGTTGATGGTCGAGGCTCCCAAGGCGCAAGAGGCGCCCAAGGAGGCTCCGAAGGCGCAAGAGGCTCCGAAGGCGCAAGAGCCTAAAGAAAAAGTCAAAAAAGTCTCTGTGAAGTCTGAGGGGAGGCCTACCGCTGTCGTTGCTCCTGCTCCCAGCGCCACTCCTTTGGTTGTTCCTACGGCTGTACGAAAGACTAAGCCAGTGAAGGTCGTCGGTGTTGTAAAAGAACAGAAAAATGTTCTGCTCACTGCTTAGATGGACGAGTACACTAGGCTCACCGCATACGCCGACAGCCTCGACGCGATGCTCCAGGCAGAATGGCAAAAATCCCCAAGGACACGTACGACCCCCCGTCTTCCTTCTGCCTTTCCAAAGACGAACCTCGCGCACCCTGACCTCATCATTTGGGTACAAATGATTGAACGCGTGTTGATGCAGGTTGTATCGGAGAACGAGCGATGGCGACTCGCAAATGAAAAAAATTGAGCCATATCATTACTAATGACAATACTCAATTATGACAACTATCTATATGATATCTTCTACGAAGGGCGAGAAGACATACGTTGGTAGTACAACGGATATGAAAAAACGAATAAAAGAACATAAAAATAGAAATAAATGCTCATCCTACAAGTTGAAAGAAGAATATGGGTGGGATAACCTTCAATTCACTGTTCTTGAAGAGTGTGCTAACGATGCACGCAGGGAGCGTGAACAGCACTGGATGAATGTCACACCAAACACAGTGAATGATAGAAGAGTAGTACCAGACCCCATCATAGATAGGAAGAAGCGTTTGGAACGGCGTAGGCAATATAACGAAGCAAATAAGGAAAAAAGACTTGAATATCAAAGGCAATATAACGAAGCAAATAAGGAAAAAAGACTTGAATATCAAAGGCAATATAACGAAGCAAATAAGGAAAAAATACTTGAATATCGCGAAGCAAATAAGGAAAAAATACTTGAATATCATAGGCAATATCGCGAACAACACAAATTGGAAAAAGATAAATAAAAATTGACGAGCATTGTTTTTTATAAACAACACTCGACAATCATGAATACACCCATCCAATCCATTGCACTTCGACTCCCCCTATTGAACGCGCTGTACAATGAACTTCTCAAAAACCACAAGGCGAAAGTGGAGCGCGAGGAAGCCCTCTTCCAAGAGGAAGCGCAGCGCCTCCGCACGATGATTCGTGAGCGCAAACAGGAAAGCCATCGTTGTGGATGTGGCGCCTGGGTCAAAGGGGAGCGCGAGGAAGCGCATCAGCAGACCAATAAACACAAACGATACGAATCCAAGAAACGAGTCGAGCACCCCAACGCCATCGGTCAGTTCATATGGGATATCAAACAAGAAATCTATGCGCGACTGGAGGCAGAAGAGTGCAAGGAAGACACGTTTGATGAACTGTCGGCAACCGCCAGGCACGAGGAGTTGAATGACGCAATCAACATCATGTGGTCGGTCGAGGTAGACCGACTCCTGTGCGAGTTTGGAATCGGCAGGGCGTTTAGCCTTATGATAGAAGAGTTTGGCGAAGTTAAAAAAACAGAAACACCCCTCGAAAAGATGATGCTCTATGCAGTCATCGACCACACCCTCACCCTTAGCCACGACGAATACCTGGTATGGGTCAAAGACAACTCATAACCGAAACAGCAACGACAAACCCGATTTCCCGCACGACCCCTCGCACGTATAATCATTCACCACATACTTACAAAAAAAATCGCAATTAATCGAACCGGTACGGGTTGGTTCAGGAAGGCTGACCCGATGTCCAAGAAGAAGCATCGCGATAATCGCTTCCCCGTTGGATACGTAGCCTTCCGTTATCGTCTTTTCCAGGCGGTGTTTCAGGCTGTACGAACCGACCAACGCCTTATTTTTTGTCGTTATCACAAGGAGCGGAATCAGACCCATACACTTACGAATCACAGGAATCCGTTCCCGTAGATTGTCTTTCCAAAGGGTGGCATCCTCTGCCTTTGCGCTACGGAAGATGCCGTTCTGCGCAATGACCCAACCATTCGACTCATACTCCTTGAATAATGTCACACATTCTTCCAAGAGTTCCTCGTTATTCCTTTCGGCACCCATGCGTGTGCGGTCAACCGCTTCCTTTCGTTCAAATGGGGTTCGTTTCGAGGGTGGCATTCTACCTACTACTCACATTCTCTTTTTAAACCCTGAACGCATGGATACCGGGAGGTAGCGGATTGCGGGTTGCGTGGGCTGTGGAGGCAGGCGCCATAGGATATGCTGGAAAAAACGGAAATTGGAAATAATCCTCTTCCAATTCCTGTTTTTTTTTTCATCCTCTATGCAATCTATTAAAACAAACCCGCAACCCGCAATCCGCTACCTTTTTAGTCATCAGTCATCTCTCTCACTCCCATCCAGTGTTTTGATACTCGTTTATTCACTTTCTTATCTTTGTGTTTAACATGTTCCATCTTGTGTATCTGGGCGTATCGGTTCAGTTCGAGCCCCAGTTTTGTAATGGTAACTCCCTTCTTTTCATCAGTCAACCATTGTTGGAGAGTCGCACTGGATACGGAGTCCTCTGGGTCATTGGTAATCTCGTAACGGTTCAGGAACGCATCCATAATGTTTGTCTCGTGTCCCACCACATCAAGGACAGCCTGTTTTACCTCCTCCAATTCAACTTCCACACGACCACTCTGGTGAAACTCAAGATAGGACTGGAACATCAACCGAAGGAACCCCATTTGGAACGCGTAGGTGTGAATCTCGTCTTCGAGGTGTGGCTCTTTTTTCAACTCGAGGCAGTGGGACGGTTCATCCACG
>Ga0209083_1002401_pt1 | contig 17920 bp, 11 predicted proteins | sample AM7aDNAmetaG_FD_184132 | JGI IMG/M metagenome (GOLD analysis project Ga0209083, IMG submission 184132) | Freshwater microbial communities from Finland to study Microbial Dark Matter (Phase II) - AM7a DNA metaG (SPAdes) (version 3) | ecosystem: Environmental > Aquatic > Freshwater > Lake ...
ATTCGCTTTACAAAACGTGGAAAGTATCAAAAGTGAAGGAAGCGGAGTATTGGAAGAGGTTGTAAGAAAGGACGATTTTCGAGTAAACTCTTTGGCTGTTTTATGTCAAAATCGCTGATTGACTCGGAGCTTATAACCATAGCCTGACTTCGTTCCGCGTTTACGCATAAACTTTCTTATTCTCTGCGCAGTGTAACGATTAATTTTCCCGAACTTCTTTGAGGAATTGGCAATCCTGAAGTAATTTACCCAACCTCTTAACGCAGGTGCAAGCTCTTCGACTATTTGTTCTACCTTTACAGGACGCCGATAGCCTGTTAACTTCCTTATCTTCTCTCGTATGGCATTTTCGGCCTTATGAGAAGGAAAGTAATAGGCTGTTCGCTTGTCTCTCGTGCCTTGTTTCAAGGCTTTCGTAAAGGTAAAACCCAAGAAGTCAAATGTCTCGCACTCGGCGTTAAGTGTGCGGGTCTTACTCTGCTTGAGCCGCAACTTTAATCGGGTAACTATTCCCTCCAGTTTTGCCATCGTCTCTTGCGAGCGATACTTGGTCATAATAACCATATCGTCAGCGTAACGGATGAGACGGGCGGAATAATTTAAAGGCTTCCAGCTCTTATCTATCTCATTAAGATAGATATTTGCCAAGAGGGGCGAAATTACCCCGCCTTGCGGCGTACCTTTATTATCTGTCCACCTGTCTTTTCCATCCATTACGCCCGCCTTGAGAAATAGCTTTACCAGCCAGAGGATTTTGCCATCTGCCACTCTTTTGGCTATCATGTCAAGAAGCTCTCGATGCGGAATTGAGCCAAAGCAATCCTCAATATCCGTTTCGATTACCTCTTTGAAGCCAAAGTTGAGTAGCTTACGCACCTCAAGGGCGGCTTGTTGACCCGACCTCTTCGGCCTGAAGCCGTAGGAGGAGTCTGTGAAGTCAGCCTCGAAGATAGGCTCAATGACTATCTTTAATGCTGACTGCACGACCCTGTCCTTGATTGTCGGTATTGACAGCTGTCTTTTACCCCCGTCTGACTTGGGGATATAGACTCTCCTTGCAGGCTGAGGGCGATATGTCCTCGCCTTCAGTTCCTGCTGGATACCCATAAGGAAATTGTCCACACCTGCAGATTCGATTTCCCCGAAGGCCTGCCCATCAATACCAGGCGCACCCCTATTGGCCTTAACCCTTTCTCAGGCTTTCCTCAAAACATCCGTTCGGTAAACTTTGTCATACAGCGCATAGAAACGAAAGTTTACGTTGGACTTTGCCTTAAGATATAGTTTCCGCTGAAGTTCCTGAACCTTATCCGTAGTTTTTAGGTTATTCACCAATCTACTTAAATCCCTCCCTTCGCATGGAAACCCTTGCTAAATTAGAGCCCCTTCGCATAAGTAGAGTTATAATGTCTCTACTATCATTGCTAATATGGGCTCATCCGACTACCTGCTGCAATCTCTTCCCTTTCGGCTTTGCCTTATAGGATTCGATACCGCTCACAGCAGGTTCTCCCAAGTTCCTTTCATAAACTTTCCAAACATGCCGTCCCTGTTACCCCGAGAAGGATTAGGCTTTCTTTTGTCCATTTATCCAGCCTAATTACTGACTTCCCCAAATTGTTACAGGGTCGTCCCTTCTAAATAACGTTTAACGAGGCTACATCTGGGTTCATACGTATTACGGCCTGCTTGTTTGTCTCGCCGACATATTCTCGGCTTTGTCAGGTGGCTTCAAGACTGTTGGTTACCCCTCAGCCCTGCACCTCAGACTATGTGCTGATGGACATTTAGCACAACCGACTCCTTTTCATTCGGTCAGTTTACAAAGAGCTTACCTTGGCACGCAACAATCGAACGATTATTTGACCCGCCATCTTTACCTTGCTAAAAGTGCTGTTTTCGCGGGGGAGGATTGTTTGCACTACTTTCTAAAGCCAAATAGAGGCCGCCTTGCTTCGGCAACTAGCTGCGCTCTTCTGGCGTCAAGTATTGCCTTCGGCTTAAACGGATGCTCTTTAATTATAGCCGACCCTATTGCACATGCCAATATGCCATCATCATGAAAGGCGCCTTCTGCTTCGGGCTTACCATTCCTGGCATTGCTAACGAATGTCTTGGCCTGGCTTATCAATACCTCGTCTCGTAGCTCAATGGCTTCTTTTCTAATCTCCTCTTCTAATTGATCAAGCATTGCCGGTCTTGAGCGTGCATCCGTTGTCCACCCTGCCTTGACGATTGTTTCCTTACCATCAACGCTTATACGTTTTGTTTGATAAAGATTACAGTCCATCTTTTTTAGATCCGAGCATACAGAATAGCCATGATTATTGTTTTCGGGAGCCAGCTCTGCCTTATTATAGAATTGAGCGATTTTATAGAGCTTAACCGCAAAATCATCAGGTGGGTAAAGACCGTTTGCGCACGCGACAACATTGCGCGTTGCTTTATCTCTAACTACCGCAAAAGACTCATCCCCTTTTGCCAATCCTTCTGACACATCGGCACTGACTACATATTGATAACCTTTTTGTGGTAACTCATAGACCCTTAGCCATCCATCAACTCCTTCCCTGAGTTCTATTTTATTATCGACTTCAACAGGTTTCACTTTAATATGATAACCATGCGGAATTAAGTCCGTAGGGAGCTTGCGCTCAATATACTTCCATATCTTCTGTTTGCTTAGTGACATTAAGTTAAAAAATGGGTGTCCGGATTGTAAATAGTCTATATCGACTTCTTGGGCCAGATCTGATTCAGAGCGCCTTTCGGCCTCAGCGTCATACCAGTACGACCTAACTCTAATCCCCTGCCTCCACATGGTGAAAGCCTTTTCGGGCGATTCTATTGGCACCTGGACGCCATTATCGAGGTAATATGCACCCTTTGCCTTATCTGGATGAAGCGTCCAATGAATTGTGAGCTTTTTAATTTTTTCTTTCGTGCCACTAGCAAGTTGTGCAAACTTATTTGCCGAACCGACCGGGGTAGACACTACAATCCGACACGGACTAACATCAGCCGTTGAGGTCCAGGCTGCTTCCGCCACGGAATCATCCCACTTTGCAAATTCATCCAAGAGCACCGCTTTTCGTCTACCGCCCGAACCAAAATTAGGATTTGCCGACTCTCCGATGATGGCATTTCCGTTCTCTGGATTCATTATGCGCATATACGCACAGTGTTCATCGGGCACAAAACCCTTTGGCAATAAGAAAATGGGTAGTTTTTTTAGTGTAAACCGTATTTTCTCAAGTAATGTATCTATATCATTCAATTTGTCTACAAAATCCTCCTTTCTCGATCCTATCCTAAAATCAGAACCTTTCTCAAATAGCCAGAAATGGGTAAACACATACAAAGTCATCCAGGAAGCCCCAACATCTCTTGATTTCTCCATAAGCAAATCATACTGATTTCTAATGGCTGACTGTATTTCTACAATACCCTCCTTCTGAAATGGATAGCAAATAAAGGGTAATATATCAGGTTTCCGGCGCGGATCTTTGGTATAGCAGAATAGATTTATCCATGTAATGATGTCAGCAGCGCATATCGCCTTAATGTCAGCGGCTAGTGCCGGATCACTTGCGCAGGATTCGTATAACCTATTCCTGAATGACTGGTTTTCTTTCAAACTGAGCGGATAATCGAGCGTTCGCATCTGTAATTAGCTCCTCCAAGGTTTTACCTTCTATTTGTATGTTGTGGAAATAGTTAACAGCTTCGTTACTAAACCCCTTTCCTAGCAGTTGATCCGGCAAGAGCTTCTTAGCTAAGGCAATAGCGACTTGAGGGTTTCTATACGCTAATTCGACAAAGTGTTCAATGAAATCCTTTCCAAGTTTGTTTTTTGCCTTTTCCAGCGCCTCTCTAAGCATCTCTGCCTCCGGCTTCCTCGGCCTACCATTAGGATTACCAGATTCCCCCTTCTTCCACCTATGTGGTGTTTTTTGTTGCTTTACAACGCTTTTATCTTCCATTTTGATCCTCCTTTTTTGACCAAATAACTACGCCTAAAAATGAGCATTGTGAACATAGTGAACGTCTTTTCCTACCTTTTAAGGATTGTAGTTATACATACCTATTTCTTCTCTCTATACCCTATATTTTCTTTTTTCATCAAGAGAAGGATTCCCATTCACTACATTCACACCCAAGCACAAATCCGCTTGTGAACATCTATGTGAGGAACTGTGAACGTCTCGGAGACATTCACACGACATTCACAAACAAACCTACCATTATTACCTCCATTCTTGGTTTTAGAGCAATTCGGGGTCAAATGTGTCATCGACATTCACAGGACGCTCAGAGTTCCTCACACCGACATTCACACCCTTTATTTGCTCATCAAGCCATTGTAGAATAATGTGTTTTCTCCCCGTCCCCGGTTCCCGCCTAGTTGGATAGATCACCTTGATTCCGCTAGTTTTTAAAAGCGGCCCTATTCTCTTCAGCGCAGAAGATAACTTTCTTGCACTATCCGGAAGGGTTCTATCCCTGCCAGATTTAGGGTTAATTGCCTCCAATAGATCTGAAAATGAGCCTTTCCATTCACTGTTCGATTTCACTAACTCAACAATCTTGCCGTTTAGCGTGTTTACGTCAGCGGCCTCCTCCCATTTACGATCAATCGATCCCTGGTAGTCCTTGAAAAATTCATCCTGCGAATAACCGAGAGGTCCAGCCAATGCCGCCCCCCATCGGGCAAAATCCGACATTCTGAATGCTTCGTGGCCTTTAATCTGGTCAACTACCCCCATGGCCTTTGATATGGCAGTAAAGAATCCCCCAAGAATCCCCGGCAGTATTTGCTTCCACTCCGCCTTAATGTCATCCTCAGGTCGCTTCACACCTAAATCCGGGATTTCGAATATGATTGAGCGATCCAAGAGATCCGGGCGCTCAGCATAAGTGCCAATACCATTCAATACAAAGCATCTTCGATATGCCCGTATAAACTCATCATCATTTGTGTAGAGGCTTCGTTTCATATCTCCTTCCCCCGTAACCCCCCGGCATAGAAAATCACTAAACCATTCCGGAACCCGCGAAATATTATCAAACGTGCTAACCCAATGCTTTTCCGCAGTCATCTGAACATGCTCAAGATCTTTGGGCGTAGACATAAGCGTTACTACTGAGGGATCTACGAGATTTTTAATATTCCTGCTAGTGACTGACTTGCCTGAACCTTGCGCTCCATCAAGATTAGGTATAGCGTGGGGGAAGTCCGGGATAAAGAAGGTTGCTAAGGTAACCATAAACAAGCAATGGTCGTCTTCGCGGATATTGCAGAATTTTAGAAGGTTTCTCGGATCTCCCTCCTTAATAGGAACAACTTGTTTAGCCTGATGCTTATACCTTCTAAACACGGGAGGTAGTTCGGTTATTTCCCATCCCTCCTTTGTAATTTTTATCCCACTCCAATCCGGCGCTGTAAGATCATAATAAATTGCTCCTTCATGCCATCCCATACGATTGAATAGCTCTGTTTGAGGAAACTTCGAACATCTGACCTCAGTTTGTATTTGCGCCTGTTTTAGCGCGTCACTAGTCGGGGGGTGCTGGTTTTTCTCTCTGAATATCCCTGCCAGCCAATTTCTCAAATGCGTGCTTCTCGCGGAACATGTTTCATCGTGATCGCCGACCGGCACCACAACGAATGGCTCTCCCTGTTGATCTGTAAAATAAGTCTTTATGTTATCCTCGCAAAGCCGGGTTAGTATTTCCCCTTGAGGAAGTTTCTTGCCGCCGACTTTTTTAATATCAAATCCATATTTCTCCTTAGCAATCCGGCACGTCTCTAAAAACTTCTCTCCCTTGAGCCCACCCGGCCGCGCCTCAGAGCAATCAATGATCTTCTCTAATATGGCAATGAGTAACAATGCCCCACCGCCAGTGCCACACCTGAAACAACACCAGACGTTCTTATCAGGATGCACCACGAAGTTATTGTTGTTCGTTGAGCCGTGAACCGGATGTCCACACACCAACTGACCACCAATTCTTCTGGTAGAGATATTCGCTCTTGAAAGTACATCGAGAATACTGATATCCCCTGCCTCTTCTTGGGGAAGATCTAAAGGTATATACTCTCTAAGCTCCGAATAGATCTGCTCGCGGCTAACCGTAGCAATCTCAACGTCATTGCTAACCACATACTCCGTATTTGTAACCGGATGAATAGAGCCTACTCCGACTACTTGCGATCCTGATGAAATTATTTCTCCGAAGTGCGTCTCACCTTTCTTGAGGACAATCTTCTTCTTGATGTCCTTACAGATAAAATAATAGTGACGCCCTTTTCCTGGAGTCGTTATGGTGAATGTGCTCGGAAGCATTGACTGGGCAAGGTCGCTTATCTCCGGAGTATCGGCATCGATAATAATCAAATCACCGACTCCACCGAGAACTCCGTAATTACCGCCTTGATTGATATGCGATTGAATAGCGGTATGTGAGTATGCTTTCTTCTGCCAGGCCATTTCGAACGGCTCTTTGGATCGGGGAGGCAGCTTCACAAAACCGATGCTGTCCTTTTGCAGCTGATGTGGTATTTTGTTTACACCGTCTTTGTAATGAGAACTTAAAACATTATTTGTTATTGTATTCATGGCACACTCCTACGCATACTCTTGTTATGTTTATAGCTTTCGCTCTTCCGGCTCGATCCAATCCCATCTCGAATTGAACGAGGGTTCCTTCCTGCGGGACAAAGTCTCCGCAATCGTTAATATGAAAGAAAATCTCCCTATTATCGGACAACAGATACCCGAAATGCTTCTTGGTGTGGTACCACTTGATAACACCTCTGATACTCATACTCCTTATCCGCCTTTCCCGGTCTAATAAAATAGACCTGACATGTTTATGCTACCTTAAACACATCGGGCCTATATCAACGGTTCTGGAGCCTGTTGCCAGGGTTTCCTTATTACGCTATTTTAGGGTTCCGATTACTATCCAACATAAAAACAAAAAACGGCAGGCATACGCCGACCGCTAAAAATACAAATTTGCCAACATTCTTGCCAACAATTTTGGGGTATTTAGGATTTTGACTACTGACTACAACTGATGAGGACTGTTTAAGGGCTGACGATACTTGCCGACGGCATAATACGAGAAAATGAAGAAAAAGAGGGACTTCCGTCGTTAAACAGAAGCCCCTTGTAATAAGATGGCGGAGGAGGTAGGATTCGAACCCACGGTTCGCTTGCGCGAACAACAGCTTTCAAGGCTGCCGCGATCGACCACTCTGCCACTCCTCCGCTAAATCTAAAAGAATAACTGCTTCACTATAGCAGTATAAATATCTTTTGAATATGCAAAACTGTCTACAAAGAACTTCTTCGTCGAGAATGAATGAAATATCAGGCCAAATAGACCCGCGATTATTATTATATTCAGCACATATACGGCGACTATCGAGAAGAGATAACCGGACTTCATCATATCCGGCTGTCTGGTCTTCATCACCTCTATAGTCATAACCACGTGAAGGGCTAATGCAAATCCTATTAAATATACGAATGTGGCGCCATTGATCTTATACGAATAGGACACGATGAAATAGACCGCCATTATCACTATGGCATATATCGGTATGAAGTATGGGCTCAGCTCAATGAATGCGTTCGTCTTCGTCGTAGAGACACTGCCGCCCTCTTCCGACACCTTAAAAGAATTAATCTTACCGCCCATGGCCCATGATGTGACCGCATGGACCGCCTCATGGCCCAGCACATATACGAATGTCGGCTTATAAAATAAGAGGTGCAGGCCTACATATGTTCCGATGCCCCACATGAAGTACTTCAATATGCCGGCAAGCTCTGCGACAGCTACGATATTGACATAGAACGCCTTGGAGACCGATACCATTATGGGTATCGAAATAATTCCTGTGATAAATTTAATAGCCTTAAGCCACATAATGTAACCTTCTCTTTGGTATTGCAATTCTCATGGGCCAATCCCAATCCACGGACAGGCTACGTTTTGGGACAGTCCCTGCCTATGACCTTAACACCATCCATATACGATACGAGGGCTTCGGGAATATTTACAGTGCCGTCCTCGTTCTGGTAATTCTCTAATATTGCTACGACGAGCCGGGGTAGCGCTACACCGGAGCCATTCAATGTATGGACGAACGCCGTCTTCTTCGTATCCTTCTGTCTGTAGCGGATATTAGCGCGGCGCGCCTGAAAATCTGTGAAACATGAACAGCTCGAGACCTCCAGATAATTATTCACACCTGCGGCAAATATCTCGATGTCGTAGCACTTAGCGGCGGCGAACGACATATCGCCCGACGCCAACAGCTTCACTCTATATGGAATCTTTAATATCTGCAGTACCTCTTCCGCATCCGCCAGCAATGCCTCCAGCTCATCAAATGAAGTCTCCGGCTTCACAAACTTAACGAGCTCGACCTTATCGAACTGGTGCACTCTGATCAGGCCCTTAGTCTCCTTACCGTATGATCCGGCCTCGCGCCTGAAACAGGCCGAGTAGGCTGTGTAACGTATAGGAAGTTTGTCCTCTTCCAGGATATCGCCCGAATGGATATTGGTAACAGGGACTTCTGCCGTCGGTATCAGAAACAGATCCTCTTCTTTCAACCTGTACATATCCTCTTCGAGTTTGGGCAGTTGGCCCGTACCTATCATACTGCGCCTGTTTACCAGAAACGGCGGGAACATCTCCCTGTACCCATGTTTTTTTGTGTGCAGATCCAACATAAAGTTAATGAGTGCCCGCTCGAGCCTGGCGCCCTGGCCCATGAATAGCACGAAGTTAGAACCGGTAATCTTAGCCGCAATGCCGAAGCTTATGATGTCGAGTAACTCGGCTATCTCCATATGGGTCTTAGGTTTAAAGTTGAACTTTGGATTCTCTCCCCATGACTTAACTATCTTATTGGCTTCCGGACTGCCGATCGGAACCGATTTATCGGGTATATTTGGGATTATATATGTTATTTTCTCTATTTTCTGGTCTAGCTCACCCACTTTTACATCTAACTCGGATATCTTTTGGGATACAACCTTCATTTTCTCAATAATCTCTTTGGCGTTCTTCTTCTCCTTCATTAAAGTCGATATCTGGTCATTTGCTTTATTACGATCCGCTTTAAGAGCTTCCACCTCGCCCAGAAGTTTACGGCGATCCTCATCCAGCATTAGAAGCTCGTCAATATCGATCTTCTGGTTCTTAGCTTTCATGCCTTCTTTGACCAGCTCTCTATTTTCTCTTATGAATTTCAAATCTAACATAAATCTCCTTGTATCTTCTTTAGGGACAGCCCCTATCCCTTAATCACACCTATTGGCTTCATTCTGCAAACGCGCTTCGATATGCCGGAGCCGCTCACCACATTCACTACCTGATTAATGTCTTTATATGCCTCCGGTGCCTCTTCTGCCAATGTCTCCCTACCGCTGGATTTAACAAATATCCCTTTATCCTGAAGCTCTCTTGCGATCGATCTGCCTCTGCAGGCGAGAACTGCCGCGGTCCTCGATAGCCGCCTGCCCGCTCCATGACAAGTCGAGTAGAATGTCTCTTCTGCGCCTTCCGAACCGACGAGCAGATACGAATTCCTGCCCATATCGCCCGGAATTATAACGGGCTGTCCGATCTTGCGATACTTTGCCGGCAGATCCGGATGCCCCGGCGGAAAAGCTCTCGTAGCGCCCTTCCTGTGGACGCAGAGCGTCTTCTCCTTACCGTCTATATTATACTTCTCGATCTTCGCGATATTGTGAGCCACGTCATATATGAGCTCCATCCCCAAATCTTTAGGGCCCAGGTTAAATACTCTTTCGAGTGTTACTCTGGCCAGATGCATCAGACATTGTCTATTTGCCCATGCGTAGTTGGCCGCGCACTTCATCGCCCCCAAATACGCCTTTCCCTCATCTGAATTTACCGGCGCGCATGCAAGCTGTCTATCCGGCACGGATATATTATATTTCGATAGACATTTTATCATGCCCCTAGCATATTCGTCACAGACCTGATAGCCTAATCCACGCGAGCCTGAATGTATCATCAGCGTGATCAGACCTTTCTCGAGCCCAAATACGCCCGCCAACGTCTCATCGTAAATCTCGTCTATAACCTGAACCTCGAGAAAATGGTTACCTGAGCCCAGCGTGCCCGACTGGCGCTTTCCGCGCTCATAGGCCCTGTCCGATACAGCGTCAGGATTGGCGCCTTTTATAGCTCCGCGGTCCTCGGTATATTCCAGATCGTCCTGCCTGCCATAACCGTGAGCTACGACCCAGCCGGCGCCATCAGCCAGAAGCTTCCGTTCTTCCTTCTCACTGACCTTTATATCGCCCTTGGAGCCTACGCCTGCCGGCACATTATTGTAAAGAGCATAAACCAGATCCTGCAGTTTCGGCCGCAAATCTTCCTCGTGAAGATTCGACCTTACCAGCCTGACGCCGCAATTTATGTCAAAACCAACACCGCCGGGAGAAATCACGCCGCCGGCATCTACGTCCGTCGCGGCTACACCGCCGATCGGAAAACCATAACCCCAGTGGATGTCCGGCATCGCTAGCGAATGCCTGACAATTCCCGGTAAAAACGCTACATTGGCGACCTGGTCGAGGGCCTTATCGGCTAAGATATCCTTTAGCATGTCCTCGGAGGCATATATAACCCCGTCGACGCGCATCCCATCTTTATAATGCCTGGGAAGCCGCCACCTGAATTGATCTATACGCTCGAGCACACTTGGCGATACGGTCATATATGTCAGCTTCTAAACGTCAAAGATGATCTCTACTTCATAATCGGCATCGGACTTTCTGATCTTCAGTCCGCTATATGTTACGGCCTTTATCTCTGTCTTAAGGCGGTTTCTGTTTACAGCTACCGGCCTGGCGAAGGCCTTAGCCTTCAGTTCACATTCGGTCAATAGTTCCACCTGGAACTTATAGAATATTAAGCCTTTAGTGAAAAACTTATATAGAAGCTCGTCGAGCCAAGCCACAAGCAGTAAATCCTGGTCCTGGGCCTCGAGCTCAATGGTCTCTTCCATATCGCCCGATATATTCTCGAGATCCGCTATCACGTCGAACATGGCGAAAGCCGCGTTCTCAAAGAGATCGCGCAGATCCTTACCATATACATGCACGCCTATGTCGGAAGTATGGGGGAACTGCTCATATCGTTTCATTGAATCTCCGGGAAAAGCTACATGCCATGGACAATCCCTACATCGATGGTATTTTACACTGCGAAGGATATGCTATCAAGGAAAATTTGGGAAAAAGTAGGCACCTGATGGGCAAATAATTAGGGATAGTCCCTATTTTTACGCGTATCTATCGATCACTTTTCTGAGGAGGGAGTTTTTATTGTAGGCCGGCATTATGCCATCGCAATCATCCAGATCTATATCCGGGTTTTCAGTGGGTTCAAATATGACCTTCTGATCGAGCCCGGCAAGTACATTCGGTGCATCGAGGAATCTGGATACCTTATTAAACTGGCTTATACCGCCCCTGAAGCCTTCGTGGCTCATTGACATATATAGCTTGTTCTTAGCCCTGGTAACAGCCACATAAAATAGGCGGCTCTCTTCCTCTATCTCCTCCTCATTATCGAGGGCAAAACTGGACGGTAAGACTCCGTCTATAAGGCTTATGAGATACACCGAATCCCATTCGAGACCCTTAGATGAATGGATCGTAGACAGGGTGAGAGGCTTCTCTTCGTGCTTGGCCGCAGGCTCCACTTTTAATACGGACCGATCGGGCGGTTCTATGGCAAAATCCGCGAGCAGATCTCCCAGCTCATCATAACGAGCCGCTATCTGTCTCAATGTCTCGAGGTCATTGATGCGTATATGCCAATCATCGAATTTCTCCTTCATAAGCGGCAGATAATAATCAAGCGCGATATCGTAGAGCGAACCCGGACTAAGCCTGGAGCCGTCAGCCGACTTTAAAAACGATTTGAGCTTACACAGATTTCTCGATGCCTTTCCGAACTTATCACCGACGCCCATCGTCTTCTCGATGATATCGCCGATGGAGACCCTATTCACCATATCTTCTATGATCTTATCGGCCGTCTTTGGTCCGATGCCTTCGATAAGGGTGAGCATCCTATGCCATGCTATCTCATCCTTTACATTCAGCACTACCTTCATATGGGCAAGCAGATCCTTAACATGCGCAGTCTCGTAGAACTTAAGGCCGCCGAAGACCTCGTAAGGAATGCCGTGTTTACTGAGCTCAGCCTGAAGCGGTATCGATACATACGCCGAACGAAAAAGGACGGCCTGTTGATGAAAGTCTACACCGTTACTCCTGCCTTCAATTATCTTACCTACTATCCACGAGGCCTCATCGTAAACGTTCTTAAAGAAACTAAGCTTCGGCTTCTCGATCTCGTCACGCCTGGTCGAGATAAGACACTTAGAATATTTATTGCCCATATTCGCCAATACCGAATTTGCCACATCCAATATATCCTGGGTGCTTCGATAATTTTCCTCAAGTTTTATTATTTTACAGCTGTGGAACTTCTTAGGGAATTCCATTATATTCTTGTGCGACGAACCCCTGAAGCCATATATCGACTGCGCATCGTCGCCGACCGCCATGATATTGCCGTGCTCTTTGGCCAGAAGATAGGCTATGTCGCCCTGCAGGATATTTGTATCCTGGTATTCATCGACCATGACATATCTATATTTCTCCGACAATTTTTTACGCATCTCGTCCACTTTTAATAGCATCTGCAGATATACCAGGAGGTCGTCATAGTCCATGTAATTCTTTTCTATCTTATATGAGGCGTATTCTTTTCTCAAAAGGTCTATCTCTTTGGCGAGCTCTATGAAATGCGGATACTCTTTTTCGAGGATATCCACTATCGAAAGGCCTTTATTGATCGATGTGCTTATTATACTGCGGAGGGTGTTTTTCTTAGGCACCTTCTTATCCTTACTTACCAGGCCAACCTTTGCGGAGCACCTGTGAATAGCATCCTCGGCGTCGGCCTCATCCAATATCGAAAAAAGGCTGGACAGTCCCAGCACCTTAGCGTATTTTTTCAAGGTCTTAAAAGCGAATGAATGGAACGTGCCGCCTTCTACGTTCCTGCAACGGCCGTCGTGTCTGGCGGTGCGCGTCAGCATTTCGTGGGAGGCTTTTCTGGTGAAAGTGAGAAGGAGTATCGATTCCGGTTTTATACCGCTCTCCACCATATGAAGGACGCGATATTCGATAGCTCGGGTCTTGCCACTGCCGGCACCCGCTATGACGAGGACAGCGCCGTCGATCGTACTAACCGCTTCATACTGTGAGGGATTAAGCTTACGTTTCAGGTCTTCCATTTATATATAAGGGACAGCCCCATTCCATTGTGCGCTTTGGGACAGTCCCTATCTTCCTATCTCTTCAGCCGAGCTTTGTTTTCCTGGTAGAGTTTCTCACCCAGGAACTGCCTGGCGAGAGCATCTTTATCGACGCCCTTCTGGGACCAGTCGTATTCCATAATTATTAGTGTTTTCAATACTACCGCCAGAGGCTGATTCTTCATATCCGGATGCTTAGCATAAAATGCGTCAAGTTTTTTGCAATATGATACGCTCGTCTGTTTGATCGTAACGCCACCCTGGCTGGCGCCATTGATAAGCGCGGTAACTATTTGCACTCTGCCCATGTTCTGTGCTGAGAGATAATCGTTTCCTGTGGGTTGAGCATTGGAACCATAAACGCCTTCGAGCGAAGCAGTGATAAGGATTAAAAATAGCGCTATCGGCAGTATTATTTTCAATACTTTTTTCATGAGAACAATCTAACATACAAGGAGAGCTAAGTCAACTAACCGCTTATTCTCCCTATCCTTTCGACCTTCTCCCCACCGACAAGTATCTTAGCATTAGCATAATCGGGGCCTTTGTCGGTATAGCTGGCGACTGCGACCCTACCTTCTATGACTATTACGACGGTTCGATATTTGCCGGCCTTGTATTTTTTCTTATAAGATTTACCATCGTATGATGGAGGCTGGCCGTCATCACCGGATGCTGTATTATCAAATGTATTCGATCCGACCAGATCACCCTGACCATCGGACATCGCCACTTCTTCTGTGTCGGTGATATTTTCGGTAGATGCCTTAGACTTATTAGCGTTATTTGAAGCTGTATTACTGCTCGTTGAGGTCAATGTGACATCTCCTGTATTCGTCTTATCACTTAGAGGCGTACCAGTATCTTCACCGGCGCCTGCCTGATTCGGTGTCTCGGCATTACCGGGAGCCGGTACGTTATTATTAGAGCTTGATGAAGCATCTGCTAAATTTATTGTATCGCCATTTGTTATATCTATAACTGCGCCTTTAGAGCCCTGGTCGGGAGCTTGGGTGTTACTGCTGGTATTGGGCGGAACAAGGCCTCCGGGATTAGTGACATTCTCATAGCCTTTAATGGTAGTTGTATTATTCTCCGTTACAGGCACAGGTGTGATATTAGCTACTGTGGTAGGCTGGATTAACGCATAGTTCCCCGAACCAGCGCCTGATATGGTAAGGCCGGATACGGTTACAATCTTTGCATTACCAGCGTCGGCACTGGTAAAAGTACCTACAGCGCCTACTTTGTTCAAATCTACTATATCTAGGCCAAATATTCCTTGTAACGCGGCGGCTGTGGTATTAAGCGTTGCTGTGGTAGTACCATCGTATACTTTATTACTCGCGGTTATGCCTGTTACTGTAAGATCTGCTTTGGTAATATCAGCTGTGGTTACCGCTGTGGTAGAAGTCAGATGATAGTTGCCTGAGTCAGCTCCACCCAGTACTATGCTCGTCACATTAACATTTTTACCGTTTCCGGCATCCTTATTCACAAATGAAGCCGATTGGCTGAATGTTACTGTATCGCCTGATTCTATATCGGCTGAAGAACCATGGACTGTAACAGTGGCAAAGCTATCATACACCTTATTATCAGCTGTATAAGAAGATGTGAGATTCTTAGCTGTTATATTAGCGGTGGTCGTCGACTGCACAGAACCAAATGTATACTTATCGGCATCAGGGCCGCCCTTAGCGATACCTGTGATGGTCACTGGCTTATTGGTACCGACATCCTTAGTGTCAAAGTGGGCGCTTGAGAAACTGCTCGTAACGCCGTAGCCTGTGCCTGTCACTCCATCATTGGATAATACAGTAGCAGAGGCATTTGCGTTCCCATTATAGACCTTATTGACTCCGGTTGCAGTTACGTTCAGCAGAACTACTACGTTACTACCGACCTTATCGATTGTCCAAGTCCCTACCATGACGGCTGAACCCATGCTGTTATAGGTAGTGGTACCGGTGACATCGTCATATCTGCCAATAGTCAGGTTATTGTATGTCTCACCGGCAGGAAGAGCCTGGTCGGTATCTGTTTGTATATTCAGGGTGCCATTCGTCCATGTGGTATTGGCTACATTAATATCACCGTTCTTATATGTAGCATTGGCGCCCTGGACATTAACGGTATGTGCCCCTGAGATGAATTTGCCATTGGTTACTATGAATGTCCCGTTTACAGTCATGTTATCCTGTAGCGTCCATTCACCGCCAGAACCGGTAAAGGAGATATTGTTGAACGGGCAGTTAGTGCCGGAGGTGATTGTGTGACCATTTGTGATACCATTGAAGGTGACGGTGCCGGAACTGTTTATGGTAGAGTTGTTTAAATTGGTAAGGTTGCCGGAAATCGTGATATCATGCGCGCCGGTATTCAATGTAGTGGCTGTCGGCACAGTCCCAGTGTCGGTATTAAAGAATGTCGCTGGGCTTGACCCATTATTATATTCTGTTAAGGTCCACCCTGCTGATCTTGCGGCACTTGAAATACGAGTCTCATCTATTGACCCTTTAAAGTATCCTGCGCCACTCAGGCGTCTTCCGAAATCTATTAAGCTATTTGGCCATGGAATACCACTGGAGGTATTGACAGAACTAACTAGATTATTATTTACATATGTATTTTTCGTGTTTGTCAGGGAGTCGAAGGTAACGCTCACATAATACCATGTACCGGTCGATGCGGCCTGCGTATATAGATTATTGGATGTTCCGGATGCCGCAATCCAGATATCAAAATGATTATTACTCGAGTTAGATGTTATATTCAGCTCACTGTAGCCGGAACCGTCGCCGTACGATCCGATTTGAGCATGGAATATCTTGTCATCTGATGTAACAAATCCATCGATATTGAACCATGTGCTTAACGACCAGCTCGTTGTAATTTGTGCGCTCATGCTCGGAATACTGATATAGTTACTCGTTCCGTTGAAGCTCCCGGAGCCGTCAATCTGTCCAGCGATTGCCGTTGCGCCATAATCTGTTGCATTATTCGTCCCGGTCGAAGAAATAGGATTCGTCGGATCGGACAAATGCCACACACCCTTATAATATGAATCCCACACCCCGGTGGCGTTCTCCTGAGAGGAAGTAATATTTACACTGCCATAGTAGACCCTCAAAGTAGTATCTATCGTATTGGATAGAGTTGGTATCCTTATCCAAGCCACAATTTGGCCGTTAGTATTGTCATATTTTTCTATCTCAAAGTCTAATCTGTTACCACTGGTATCGGTAAAGATAAGATCGCAGGGTTTACTGCCCACCACATTCTGTACATAACCGCCATGGCTTGTATCGGCAAGATTTGCATCTGTTACCAGGAAGAGTAAGGGGTAATCGGTCAAAGCCTCACCTACCTTATCATGATATATGGTTATCGTCTTATAGTAGCTGTAGACAAAATTGCTATTAAAAGTAAGATTATTATTCACGATTAAGTTAGTGACCAGTGTATATGTGCCTGAACCTGAAAATGTGAGATTGTAATATGTATACCCGGCGGCCAGGATAGATCCTGTGCCAGTGTATTGTACTGTACCGCTATCTGCATCATTCACGAAGTTGGTCAGCGTTTCATAGCCTGTCAATCTTAACGTCCCCTCATTCGAAAATACCGACTGAGGAGATGCCGATACTGTAAAATTCTTACCGTTTAAGTCTAATACGCCCGAGGCATTTGATATTGTAAGGTTGCCATTGACTGTAAGGGCATTACTTAATTGATACGTGCCTGTGCTTGAGAATATCAGGTTGTAGTAAATGTTACCTAGTTTAAGACTGGTGTATGTACCTGTGCCACAGTATTCGGTTATACCTGAATCAGTATCTACGAACGTTCCTGTGATTGTTTCAGTGCCTATCAGCCTTATTGTGCCGGTATTAGATAATGAACCTGTAAGGGTCACTGTCTTACCATTTAAGTCTAATACGCCGTTTGTGACTGTGAGATTGCCTGCTATTGTGGTGGTATCCTGTAGCGTCCATTTGCCGCTAATGCCATCGAATGTAAGATCTTTGAAGCTTGAGCCGCCTGCAGTTATGGTGTTATCTGTGTCTGTGGCTTTAAACACCACGGTTCCGTTACTGTGAGTCAACGTAGCTGAGTTTGTGAAGTTACCGTATAAGGTGATGGTCTTACCGTTCAGGTCAAAGTTAGCGCTATGAGCTATGGTCAGGTTATTGAAGATTCTGGTACTGTCGAGAGCTGGTGTCGTTGCGCCAGAGTGGCTGTTATTATCTATATTAAGGTCGCCATATGTCGCAGATGATAGCTTTGTGTACACAGTCCCTGCCCCACCATATTGATAACCGGATCCACCATATGTCGTAGGTGTAATAGAATTACTGGTGGTGTATATAACGGCTATCCTGCCGCCTGAGCCGCCTCCGCTATCGGTACCACTGCCAGGGTTACCACCATTTGCGGTGATAGTGCCTGAGCCGCTTACGGTACCTGCAATAATCCATATTGAACCGCCTGAGCCGCCACCAGCTCTTATAGCAAATGAGCCGC